>Ga0172369_10002265_pt1 | contig 26678 bp, 18 predicted proteins | sample LakKiv25m_FD_114539 | JGI IMG/M metagenome (GOLD analysis project Ga0172369, IMG submission 114539) | Freshwater microbial communities from Kabuno Bay, South-Kivu, Congo - kab_022012_11.25m | ecosystem: Environmental > Aquatic > Freshwater > Lake | place: Democratic Republic of the Congo...
AGGCCCAGTCGGACTGGTCAGGTGCGCGGTCGCGCGGCAAGGCGGTGCAGGTGTGTCATGCTGAAACGACAAATCCAAGCACAGGCGATCACCAACGCGATGCACGGGCAGGGCTATGCCGGAATCGATGCCGATGTGGACCGCTGGGGCATTTGTTACCTGTCGGGCGATGTGCTGAGCGCCGATGAAGAGGCGGCGGCCGTTGATCTTGCGTACGCCATGGGGGCTGAGCTGGTCGAAGACGGCCTGTTCCACCCCGGTCAGCGCTCCGCCATCGCCGGCCATTTGTACCATGCGGTGCCCTACTCGGCACACCTGGAAGCCGATGTCGACGCGGCCAAACGCGTGCTCGCAGCATCCGAACTCAATGAGCGCGTGTTTGACTCGGCCGCGCGAACCACCGGCCTGCGCACGGGCTCGACTTGGAACCTGTAGCTGGCCCGGGATCCACCGGCGGACCTTCCCAGGGTCCCTTGCCTCGCGCGCATTGATGGTGCACTGTTCCGGCATGCTGTGCCGTATCGTGAGCCGTCCATTCCGAGCCAACTATCTGTGTCTGTGCGGGTTGCTGGTCGCGGGCGCTTGCGGCGGCGCACCGCTGCAGCCGCCACCGGGGTCGCTCGGCCAGGAACTGCCCGCCGATCCCGCGGTCGAAGCGGGCGGCCACATCGCACAGGCGGGCGAGAAGACCGTCTACGACCGGCCACCGAAACGCGCCAAGCCAAAGCAAGGCGCCCGTGGCCGTGGACGCGACCACCGCCCCGAGCAAGAAGACAAGGCCGAGCCGCCTGCGCCGCAAGCCGACGCCGAACCCACCCAAGAGCCAGAAGAGGCACCCGCCGCACCCGAAGCGGCGGCGCCGGCAGACGTTGAAACGCCGGACGATGTCGCGGCACCACCGAGTGATGCCGTTCTGACGCGCACCGGTGTCTACACGAAGGTCTTGAAGGCCGGCACTGGCTTGGCCCGTCCGGCGTCCACGGCAAAAGTGCGTGTGCATTACTCCGGTTGGACGACAGACGGCAAGCTGTTCGACAGCTCGGTGGTGCGCGGCCAATCCATCGTGCTGCCCCTGAGCGGCGTCATCCCTGGTTGGAGCGAGGGCGTGCAACTGATGGTCGCCGGCGAAAAGCGCCGCCTATGGATTCCGGAGGCGCTGGCCTACAAGGGCCGCGCTGGGGCGCCCAAGGGCATGCTGGTGTTCGACATCGAGCTGCTCGAGATCCAATGATGGCGGATCGCACCTTCGCCCAACCGATGGGTGCGCCGGCGCCGTCCTGGCTGGCCCTGCTTGCCTGCGCCCTGACGCTGACGTGCGCGCCCGCATTTGCAAACCCGCTGGACATATTCGGTTTTGGCGCACGCGGCGCGGCCATGGGCGCCATGACGGCCGCGGCCGACGACTACACCGCCGTTTACTACAACCCCGGCGCCTTGGCCTTGGCACCCGCGGGCATGGGGGCGGGCATCGCCGTGTCCTACGACGACGTCACGATACGCCTCAAGCCGCGACCGACCGGCTACGATCTGCCCGATCTCGGCCCAGGCGCGGCAGTCGTGGGCAGCCGCTACCGCCTGCGATCGCGCTCAGACAACACCGACATTCCGAATACCTACGGCATGCACATCGGCGGCGTCGGGTCGCTCGGTTCGGAGCGGTTGCGCATCGGCTTCGCCGCATTCTTGCCCCTGAACCGCCTGGGCCAGCAGGTTGCGCCGTACCCCGACGAACGCGAGCAGTATTTCAGCAATAGCCTGCAGTTCGAGCTGATCGGCCAGCCGGCCTCGCAACAGGTCATCATGTTTGCGGCGGCCTACCGTCTGACGCCCTGGCTGGCGCTGGGCACCGGTCTGTCGATGCTGCCGCAATCGACCACGGCCAGTCAGGTCTACGTGCCGGATCCCGGTCACCAGGACAAGGTGAACATGGCTGTCTCCAACGATCAGGTGGGGCGTTTTGCCCAACTGGCTGGCGTGCTGGTGACGCCATCGGATCATTGGCAGGCCGGCGTCACGTGGCGCGGCGAGAACTACTTCGCCATCAACCTGGATACCGAGCTGCAGATCAAAGGTTTTCAGACAGATACCGGCTCGTACCCGATTCACCAGCGCGCGCAGGTCCTATCCAACTACCAGCCGCACGAGTTTCTGATGGGCGTGAACTACGCGGAAAATGGCGTGCAATTCGTTGCCGATGCCGTGTACGCGCTGTGGAGTCGCTACCGCAACCATCAAGGCGAGCAGAACTCAGGATTTGCGGATACTTGGAGTGCGCGCGCCGGAGGCAGCTGGCAGGTCACAACCGACCGCGTGCTGCGCGCCGGGTTGCGCTGGGAACCATCGCCAGTGCCGCCACAAACCGGGCGCACGAACTATGTCGACAACGATCGCGTCGTGGCATCCATCGGCGCCGGCCACCGCATGCACATGTTCGGCAGCGCGCTGGAGGTGGGCTGGTACATCCAGGCCTCCCACTTGATGCCGCGCGATACGAACAAGGCGACGCACAGCAGCTACCCGGCGTGCGGCCCAGGCGTGGCGACACTGTGCGATGAAGCCCCGGACAACGCCGTCGACCCATCGACCGGCAAGCAAATCGGCGCGTACCAGGGCCTGCAGACTGGGAATCCTGGGTTTCCGGGCTTTGCCTCCTACGGCGACATCTTCGCGTTCGGGTTGGACGCGCGCTGGGTGTTCTGACACCGCGAAACCGAGTCCACTACCGTACTGGTGCGCAGTCCAGGCCCGCGGCGTCGACCAGCGCCCCGAAGCGGCCCTGGATGCCGACGGCGACCATCCCATCTGGACACAGCCGCTCGAACGGCGCACCGCCTGCTCCGCCAGCCGCTGGCGTGCGCGTCGGCGTGCCACCTGGCCGGCCGCAAACAAGGCCGATCTGATCCACCAACGACGCGCAACGCCCGAAGAACCCAAGCACCCGCTCGCCCGGTGCGCAGTGCAACTGCGATTCGCGGTCTTCCGGACTCCATTGGCCGAGACGCGCGCCCGTGGCGCCGCGCGCGCCGCTCTCCGTTGTCTCGCGACAATGCGCTTGTAGTCCACGCAGATAGGTGCCGCTGCGCACGGTGACGCCTGACAGCAACTGCCCCTTCGGACAGTCCGAGAATGCCGCCTGACCGCCTGTGCCGCCTTGCAGCAGCGCCGAGCCCGCCTCATGCCCCTCGTTGCGCACCCGCAGCAGCCACCATTCCCCTTCCGAAAACACGAGTTCCAGTATCGGCTGGCGCAGCACCTCGACCGGTTTCTGGCGCGAACGAATCAACACATGGTCGTAATCGAAAAGATGAGGATTGTTCCAGAATTCGTCGTCCAGCTTCTCGGGCGTCTTGCCCGGCCGGTATTGCACCGGGGTGTAGGGCCGCGCGGCAAAACTGTCATCTGTGACGCCACCTTGGGCCAGCACGAACATCGCGCGCGGCAAGTGCCACAGCGGCCCCATGAACGTCACGCGGTTCTCGCGCTGCCAGAGCAGGTAGCCCAGGCGCGATCGCTCGGGAAGTCGCTGCAGCGCCTCCGGAAGCCGACCAACCTCCTGGCGCTCGAACTGCTGGAAATGGGCGTGAACGACAAGGGGAAAGGCCGCTGCCAGCAGAGCCATGGGCACGATCAACCAGCGCAAGTGTCCGGACAAGCGGATCTGCGGCAGGAGCACGAGCAGCAGCAACACCTGCACGACGATGCGTTCCGTGATGTTGGCCATTTCGTTCATGTGCGACGGCAAGGCGAAGTAGGCGGCGATGCAGCAGAGGATCACGATCTCGAGGCCCTGGCCACGCAGCGATGAGACAAAACCTTGCACGCGCGCAGTCTTGCGCACTTGGTACACGCCGATGCCGACCAGGATGAGCCACAGACCGCAGACCAGGGCAAAGGCGATGTCATCACTCTTGTCGCGGAAGAACTGCATGCCCCAATCGGGAATCTGCGCAAGCAGTTGGCGCATGGGCAGGCGGACAAGACCCAGGCTGCCGCCGCCGAAAGTGCGACCGGCTTCCGTAGCTTCCAAATCGATGAATTTGCGCTTGATCCAGTGCAGCAACGGCCACATTGCCGGCGCCAAGGCCACAAGGCGCCCCGCGCGACGCCAGGACGGCAGCCAGGCGAGCAGGGCGGCCGTGGCCATGCCCAGACCGATCAAGAACGCGATCATGTGGCAGAAGAACAGCAACACGAGGCTGCAGGCGAGACCGCACAAGCGCCCCATGCCGCCACACTCGCTGGCGACGCGCGCCCACGCCAGGATGGCAAACAGCAAGGGCAGCGCGATGATATAGTTCAGAAATCCGACACTGACCAAGGCATTCCACGACAGTGGCAGCGACAGCAGGACGAGCCACGGCGAACGATCGAAAGCGCGCGCCAGAAGCAGCAGGCTCCAGGGAACGCCGACAAGATACAGCGATATCAGCACTTTGGAGATGGCCAGCGCGCCCAACCACGGCAGCGCTGCCGCCAGATAGAGCGCCACGGTGTTGGGGTTCAGGCCGTGCGGCAGGATGTAGGTTGCGGCATAGACCGTGTGCGGATCGCGGTAACGCGCCACGATATCCATAAGTTCCAGATGACCGCCGAGATCGCCCATGGGCAGCCACGTCGTCAACCAAACTGGCGCGATCTGCAGCACGCACAAGAGGCAGAGCAGCCAGGGGAAGGCGCGCGGCCACGCTTCGGCGGCGGTCGCTGGGGACGGGCTGGCTGAGACGGACATCAAGAGATCCTTTGCATGTTCAGCTCTTCGCGGCCACGGCGCGGCGGTAGGCCTCGGCCTCCATGCCGAGGATCGCAGCGGTGGTGGATGTGGGCAGGGGCTGCGGGACGCCACGCCGTGCAATCAGCTGGCGAATCAGCACGTGGGCCAGGAGGTTCTCTGTCGTGGCGCGCAACGTGCCCTCGCTCACACCGGCCAGCACGATGCCGAGACCGCGCACGGCAATGCACATGGAACCATCGATGCTGGATAGCGAATCAAGCCATGGCGCGGGCGCGAGCCCAGCATCGACGACATGCGCGCGGCTCGCGCCGTACACCACGTCGTCGGGGACCAGGGGCCCGGCTGCCAGCCAACGCTCGGGCTCGGTCGCGGCCCGGGAGAGCGTCAGGTGCTGAACAGGCAAGACGATGTGGCGCGCCAGACCGCGACGCGACAGGGCCGCGCGCAAGCCTTCTGTCCAGGAAAGCAGCTTTTGATCAGGATGTTGCACTGCCAGCGCATCGTCCGGCAGCGCTCCGAACCAACGCTCGCCAGCAGAGGTCAGGCGCCGCGTCGTCGCCAGGACCTCGGCCACGCCTGGCCCAGAGGCGACCAGACCGTGGTTGGCCAACACGACATGGTCGGGCATCTGCCCGGCCGTCTCTTGGAACTGGTTGACGAGCGCCGCCAAACCGCAGGCCAGATCCGGCCCGGGTGCGAGGCAGTCGAGCCAGACCGGCGCTTGCCCAAGCGCCTCGGCCAGCGCCGCGGGACCGTCCTTCATACACGCAAATGCATTGGTGAAAACCGGATGGGTGTGCAGCACCGCCGGGCCCAGCGCGGCGTGCAAGCCCCATTCCATGGACGGCCGCGGCGGTGTGTTCGGCACCGGATGGCCGGCACGCAATGGGTGCAAATCGAGCGAGCAGTGCCCGGACGTCAAGCCTACGTCAGCCATGCGCACACCAGACGCTTTGATCCACATGCGCCCGCGAGACTTGACCGACCCGTTGCCGCCGCCGCCCTGCACCAACAACAGGTCGTCACCGACTGCGCGGCACAGTTGGCTGAGGTGGGCTATCGGGTTCATGCTGGTTGCCACGCTGTCACCGCACCCCGCATCGATGAAACGAGGCGCCCCTACATGGTTTCTGCCGCGATCAAATCCATCAATTGCGACCAGTTATCGATGGTGTGATCCGCCGGGCACACACCCGCCGCGCGCCGCAGCCAGACCGTCGTCAGGCCCGCCGCGCGACCGCCCGCCATGTCGTCGCGCGGGTCGTCGCCCACCATCCAAGTCTGCGCCGCCTCAACGCCCAGACGCGCCAAGGCCAGGGCAAAGATGCGCGGGTCCGGTTTGTCGGCGTGCGCCTCTTCCGACGTGACGAGGAAGTCGGCGACATCCAAGAGACCGAGCACCTGGAGCTTCTGCACCTGCTGACCCGTCGTGAAGTTGGAGATCCAACACAGTCGCACGCCGCGCTCACGCAGCGCAACCAGCACCGCGCGACAGCCAGGATCCAGCTTCATTTCAAGATGATAGGCACGCCAGTAGGCGGCGTGCAGCAACTCGGTCGCCGCGAGATCACTGCGACCCAGCGCGGCTTCCGTCAGGGTCTTGAAGTACAATCGCCGGCAGTGCCCGGCCGCTTGACCCTCAAGGTGCGACTTGACGGCATGCCGCGCGCTGGCGTAGTCGGCGCCAAAGGCCGCGGCGTCGTGCCAGCGCGCCTGCAGTGGCACTGCCTCGCGCCACGCCGCGGCCAGGCCTGCGGCATGACAAGGTGCGTAGGCATAGGCTGTGTTGTCGAGGTCGAGCAAGACGGCTTGCGGCACGGACCCTCCGGGCTGCGACGGCCGCCGCAGACGGATCACGGTGGCACGGCGCGGCGCCAGCAGCAACCCGCGCGAAGGAATCCCGCCATGAACCTCGCCCGCTACATCGCCCCCGCAGTCCTGTCTGAAATCGTTCTGGCTGCACACTTTCTGCGTTCAGGTCACATGCTGTGGATGGTGGCGACGCTGATCCTGCCGATCCTGCTGCTGTCGCGGCAGCGCTTTGCGCTGTACTTCAACCAGGTGGCGCTCATTGCCGGCGCCGGCATGTGGCTGCTGGTGGCGTATGCGCTGATGGAGATGCGGCGCGAGGTGGGGCAGCCGTACCTGCGCATGGTCGTGATCCTGGGGAGCGTGGCGCTGATCGCGCTCGTGTCTGCGGGTCTGCTCGCCGCGCCCAAGGTGCGGGGCCGGTTTCGGTAGCAGCCGCCGCGGAAGTTGCCGCGCCCCGTGCGACGCATTACCGTATGTCGCTGGCCACGCTGCGGCCCGTCTCGGAGTCCTTTGTCGCCTCCCTCCCCACGCAGATCGACCGGCTCTTGGCTGCATGACTGGCGCCGCTTCTGGCTCGGCTCGCCTGAACGCCGAACCCAACTCTTCGTTCTTCTTTGCTGTTTGTGGCTGTCTGTGTTCGCCAGCCTGTGGTTTCGCGTCTCCAAGGACGTCGCCGGGGGTCGCCGCGCGGTCGGCACCACGGCCGAGACCGTCTACCTGCCACCCGCGCCCGTGCTGCGCATGGCCTCGCTCGGCAACCAGAGCTTCCTCGCCGATCTCGTGTTCATGCGCGCCACGCGCTACTTCGTCGATCACCTGCTGACCGACAGCCACTTGCCTTGGATTGAACTGTATTTGCAAGCGATCTGGGCGCTGGACGCCCACAATCGCACGACCTACCGCTGGGGCAGCCAGGTCGTCAAGTTCGGCCAGGTCATCGATGCCGACGTCGGATGGCGCGCCAACCGATTCGCGCGCCTGGGCCTGGAGTATTTTGCGGACGATCCCTGGCTCTACCACGAAATTGCCTACAACCTGCACTACACGCTGGCAGGCCTGGAACCAGAACACACGAAGGAATACAAAGAGCTTGGCGCCAGGTACCTGGAAGTTGCGTTTTCCTTTCCCTCCTTCCAATACGACCCGAACTACCTCGTGTCGCAGTACAGCCACGCCGGCAACGTCGACGAGGGTATTCGCGCTGCGCTGCTGAGCTATGCGACGGCCCAAGAGGATCAGCGGCGCGAGTTGCGCATCACGCTGGAGGGACACGACAAAGCCGCGACGGCAGCCGAACTCGCCTGGTTCGACGTCGTGCAGCAGCGCGATTGGCCTTACCTGGCGCCGGCGCTGGCAGGCTTTGTCGGTCCCAAACGCAAGCCGGTGCCGCCTTTGGATGCGTGGCACGCCGAGGCGTGGTCCGCGGAGCGACCGACCGATCCCGGCCTGCTGGCGCGTCTGGACATCAAGCGAACCACGCCGCCGCTGACCGAGCGCCCGCCGCTGGATGAGGTGCCGGCCCTTGACCTGCCGACCGCCGCGAGCAAGGTAACACATTGATGTTCTGGAGATTTGCATGACGACGAACCCTCTTTCGCAGCTGTCAGGCACCACCGTCGCCATCACCGGCGGCGCTGGGTTCATCGGCTCGATGCTCGCCGCGCGCCTGTCCGAACAACCCACCACGCAGGTCGTGCTGTTCGACAACCTGCACCACGATGTCGTGACCGACACGCCCTTGCTGCGCCGGCCCAACGTGCGCTTGGTGCGCGGCGACGTCCGCGATCGCACAGCGCTTTCTCAGGCGTTGCGCGGCGCCAACCACATCTTGCACATGGCCTCGATCGCCGGTGTCGACACGGTGATGAAGCAGCCGGTGCTCACGATGCAGGTTTCGCTGCAGGGCACGATGAATGTCTTGGAGATTGCCCACGAAATGTTCGCGGCTGGCGAGCCCGTGACGCGCGTCGTGGACTTCTCGACGTCCGAAGTATTCGGCCGCTACGCCTTCAACGTCGCGGAGGCCGACGCCACTTCGCTCGGCGCGGTCGGCGAGGCGCGCTGGACCTACGCCGTCGCCAAGCTTGCCACCGAGCACCTTGCGTGCAACTACTGGAAACAATACGGACTTCCCACCGTCAGCATTCGGCCATTCAACATCTATGGCCCGCAGCAGATCGGCACCGGCGCCATCCACCACTTTGTCCGCAAGGCGCTGCTCGGCGAGCCCCTGATCATCCACAACGACGGCTCGCAGATCCGCTCTTGGTGCTACATAGATGACATCATTGACGGTTTACTGCTGGTGCTGACGCGGCCGCAGGCGGTCGGTCACTCCTTGAACATCGGCAATCCGCGCTCCACCGTGACGATCCACCAACTGGCGCGCGACATCGTGCGTCTCGCCGGATCGCCGAGCGTGCTGCAATCGATCAAATGGGACTTTCCAGATGTGGAACTGCGTGTCCCGGACATCAGCAAAGCCAGGCAACTTCTAGGTTTCGAGCCGCAGGTCGACTTGGAGGACGGGCTCGCGCGCACGATTGCCTGGTATCGCACGGCAGGCCAAGGCGGCGTTGACCTGACCAACTGGACGCAAACGGGAGGCCACCATGGCGGATGACGTCCTGCTGCAACTCGATCGCGTCGGCAAGACATTTCGCACCGGCTTCTGGGGTCGCCCCGTGCAAGCCGTGCGCGAAGTGAGTCTGACACTGCACCGCGGCGAGTCGGTCGGCTACCTTGGCCCGAATGGCAGCGGCAAGACCACGTCGATCAAGTGCATCTTGTCGCTCATCCAACCCAGCAGCGGCGCGATCCGCCTGTTCGGCAAGGCGCCAAGCGATGCCCTGGCCCGCGCCCGCGTCGGCTATCTTCCTGAATCTCCGTATTTTTACGACTACCTGACGCCGCATGAAGTGCTGGACTACGTGGGGCGCCTGTACGGCATGGATCGCGGCGCCCTCAAGAATCGCGTGCCGAAGCTGCTGGATCGCCTTGGCCTCGGGAAGGCGATGCACCGGCCGCTGCGCGGGTTTTCCAAAGGCATGCTGCAACGTGTCGGCATTGCACAAAGCCTGTTGTCGGACCCGGACTTGCTCATCTACGACGAGCCGCTGTCCGGTCTGGATCCGATCGGTCGCAAGGAAGTGCGTGAATTGATGGTAGATCTGCGCAAAGAGGGAAAGTCGCTGTTCTTTTCCTCGCACGTCCTGACCGACATCGAAACCTTGTGCGATTCGGTGTGCATTCTCGACCGCGGCGTAGCAGTGGCGCAAGGGCGCCTCTCCGACCTGCTGCTGGCGGATCGCCTGGAATCCGAAGCCGTGCTGGAACTCGCTGCAGATGCTCACGACAGCGCGATCGCGGCGCTGACATCCGTGGAGGGTGCCGTGCTGTGCGAGCGTGCGGGAGCCGTGGTGCGCGTGCGCGTGCCGACCACGCGCGTGCCGGAATTGACGCGGCGCGCGCTGGAGGTCCAAGCCCAGCTGCGCGAACTGGCGCCGCGCCGCGATTCTCTGGAAGAGCTGTTCATGCGCAAAGCCGTGCACGTCCAAGACGTTGGAGGTGAAGCATGAGCACGCTCACATCCAACGGCGGCGTCAAGTTGCGCACCGAGGGCGTCAGCCGCTCGCTCCTGCGCATCTTCGCGGTCGCCGGCAACACCTTGCGCGAAGCCGGCCGCAACCGCTTGTTCTATGGCCTCTTGGGCGCCGCCGCGCTGCTGTTGGTCTTCTCCGTGCTGTTGAGCGACCTCGCGCTGCTCGACCAAAAAGCGCGTCTTGTCCAAGACTTTGGCCTATTCCTGATTCCCCTGCTCGACGTCGCCAGCGCGGTGCTGCTCGGTGCCCTCTTGCTGTACAAGGAGATCGACCGCAAGACCCTCTACGCCATCCTACCCAAACCCATTCGTCGCAGTGAGTTCCTGCTCGGCAAGCTGCTCGGCCTGTGCGCGCTGCTGGCATTGCAGGAAGCGGCGTTGGCCCTGTGTTGGTATGGCGTTCTCAAGCTGCGCGGCGGCGGCATGACGCAACCCATCGGCATCGCGTTGCTGCTCAGCTACGTCGAAGTCGTGTTCGTCACGTCGGTGGCCTTGTTCTTCTCCGCGTTGTCGCGTCCGGTGCTGAGCGGCGTCCTGACGCTCGGTGTCTTTCTCATCGGCCGTGTCTCGTACGTGCTGGCGGATCTGCTCGGCGCGCAAAAAAGCGTGTTTTCTGAGGTTCCTGCGATGCACGCCGTGGGCCGCGTCCTGCTGACCGTGGTGCCGGACCTGTCGACGTTCAACGTGGCCGACGAAGTGCTGCTAGGCTGGGACGTGCCTGTGCACTACGTCACGGCGGCGACGCTCTATGGGCTGTCGTGGTCGGCATTGTTCACGGTCGCGGCGCTGCTGGTGTTTGAACGTCGCGATATCATATAGGAAGGTCAACCATGGACGTGCGGCGGGCGCGGCGGGCGCTGCAGTGGCCTTCGGTGGCCGTGCTGATCATCCTGGTGGCGCTAGGCACGCGGGCCACGGTGGAGCAACGCGCCGCGTACGCCCGCGCCGTGGCCCTGGAAACGGCGGGCAACTTGCAGGACGCCATCGACGAATACCGTTGGGCGCTGCGGTGGTACACGCCATGGGGGCCGGTGCACGGCGACGCCGCCGCGGCCCTGCTGGAGATCGGCCAACGCCACGCCAACGACGATCCGGAACGGGCCGTGCAGGCCTACGATTCGCTGCGCTCCGGGTTGATTGCCTCGCGTTCGTTGTGGCAGCCGCGCGCGGAACTGGTCGCGCTCTGCAACCAGACCCTGCCCAAACTGCTTGTGCGCGTTGCGGATCGCCGCGGCGACAAACGCGATGCCAGGGTCCTGCTGGCCCGTTTCACGGCCGATTACGCGCGACCGGTGGGTGTCTCGCCATGGACCTCGCTCGCGGTATCGTTGGGTTTTGTGCTGTGGCTGGGCGGACTTGTCATGGTAGTGGCCCGTGGCGTCGATGACGAAGGCCGCTGGCTGCCGGCGGGATGGCGCTGGCTTGCGGGGTCCTTTGCCGGATTCAGCGCTTGGGTGCTGGCGATGTGGTTGGGGTAGGCGCTCGTGCAAGAATCACTTGCACCATTGCGCGTTTGCTTGTTCTCGGGTCGCCAAGCCCACCGACGCGGATTCGCGGCGACACCGCGCAAGACCAGTTGGATCAACTTGTTCTTGCACGGATCGGAAGGAGCCGGCCGAGACCGTTGCGCTCGACCGCCCTCAACGCTAGAGTCGCCGGCCCCGGGCGCCGCCCGATGCCGAGGTGCGCATGCCCGCTGCCATCCTCACGCCCCTGCACGACAAGTTGCGCCCGATCGCCGAGACGATGGTTCCGCCCATCGCCGATCTCGACCAGGCAGCATTCCTCAAGGTACTGGCCCTGATCGACGCGCGCCTCGCCGGCGAGCCGCCTGCGCTGGCCCGGCAGTTGCGTTTGTTCGTCAAAGTTCTGACTTTCCTGCCGATCTTCTTTGCCCTGCGCACCTTTGGTGGCCTGTCGCCCGCGCGCCGTTTGGCGTTTCTCGAAGCGCTGCAGGACTGCCCCATCCAAAAGCTGCGCGTCGGCGTGTGGGGCCTGCGCACGCTGATCTACTTGGGCTATTACACAGATCCCGCTGTCCAGGCGGCATTGGGTTACAGGCCGTACCTGGATGGCTGGGAGGGCATGGCCCGCGACAAAGCCCGGCAAACACAAGGAGCCCAGCCATGAGCCGCATCGATTGCGACGTCGCCGTCATCGGCTCGGGCGCGGGCGGCGGCACGGTGGTCGCTGCCCTGGCCGCTCTGGCCAGGTCCGGCAAACGCGTGATCTTGTTCGAGAAAGGCCCAAAGTTCGACCGCAGCCGCTTCAACGGGCGCGAGGTCGACATGGCCGAGTTGCTGTTCGAGGCCGGCGGCAGCTTCCCCGTCGTGGACCGCTCAGTGACGCTTGCGTTTTCCGAGGGCGTCGGCGGCTCGACGCAGGTCTACACCGGCACCAGCCTCTTGCCGCCCCGCCGCGTGATCGAGCAGTGGAACCTGCCCGGCATCGACCACAGCGACCTGTGCGAGCGCGCTGAGGCATTTCGCGTCCAGAACAATGCGCACCTGCTGCCGGGCGCTGACATCAACGAGAACAACCGCCTGTTTCAGAAAGGATGCGCGGCGTTGGGCTGGGATGCCCAGCAGTTCCCAGTCAACGTCAAGGGCTGCAAGGGCTCGAGCCTGTGCAACCTCGGCTGTCCGAATGACGCCAAGATGGGCACGCAGCAGGTGCAGATTCCGGCGGCGCGCGCGGCTGGTGTCGAGTTGGTCACGCGCGCCAAGGTGCGGACCGTGCGGCCTGGCGACCGCGGTGGAATTCTCGATATCGAGATCTCTGATGCGCCACATCCTCATGGCAACATAGCGAAAAGCGAGTGGGAGCCGGGACGTTACGAAGTGCACGCCCACACCGTCGTCGTCGCGGGCGGCGCAGTGCACAGTCCAGCGCTGCTGTTGCGATCCGGGTTCGCACCAGATTTTCCAGCTCTGGGGCGCTATTGGACTTGCCAGCCGGCGCACATCCTGGCCGGCGAACACGAAAAGCCGCTGACCAATGCCATCGGTCATCCGAAGAGCTTCCTGTACGATGCGCGCATTGCCGAGGACCGCTTTTTCGTCGAAGCCTGCATGTACTTCCCGTTCGTGACGGCCAAGAACCTGACCGGCTTCGGCCCGGAACATTACAGATTGCTCAAGGCTTACGAGCGCTTGCAGATGATCCTGGTGCTGGCCTGCGACGACGCGTTGCCGGACCAACGCGTCACGATCGACGCCGCGGGAGAGCCCGTGGTGCACTACAAGCTGATGCCGCCGACCATCACGGCCTTGTGCAATGCGACGCGGGCGGCCGCGCGGATTTTCTTTGCTGCAGGCGCTCTTGCTGTGCACGCCCCCAGTGCGCGGCCGACGTTGTTGACACGGGGCGATCGGGACCACATCGACGAGCGCATCTGCGAGCGCCACTTCCTGCCCGGCAGCGTCAGCGTGTCCGCGGCGCACCTGATGGGCGGTTGCCGCATGGGCACCGCGACAGCCCACTCCGTCACGACACCGCAGGGGCAAGTCCATGGCAAACCTTGGCTCTACGTCGCCGATGCCTCGCTGTTTCCGACGGCGATCGAGGTCAATCCCTACCTGACGGTCATGGCTCTGGCCGACCACGTCGCGCAAGCGGTGCTGGCGCGCGAATCTCACTGAAGTTTATGCAATCAGGAGTCTTTCGATGAAGGCACAAGACCTCAAGCCGGGCCGTTACCAGGGCGGCACGCTCGTGTCCGCCGCGCTGGAAACCGCCGGCATCACGCATACATTCGGCATTCCCGGCACCCACAACATCGAACTGTACGATTGCCTGGCGCACAGCGACATCCTGCCCGTGCTCATCACCGACGAGCAGAGCTCTGGCTTTCTCGCCGACGGCATGGCGCGCAGCGGCGGACCGATCGGCTGCGCCAACGTCGTGCCAGGCGCAGGCCTGACGCACGCGCTGTCGGGAGTGGGCGAAACGCTGATGGACGGCGTCCCGATGCTGCTGCTGACTTGTGGCATCCGCCGCGATTCGCAATTCAAGTACCAGTTGCATGATGTGGAGCAACTCGCAGTCGTGGCGCCGCTGTGCAAGGGCACCTTCCTGCCGCAGACCCACCAGCAAGTGCCAGAGATGGTTCTGGAAGCTGTGGAGCTTGCCAACAGCGGCTGTCCAGGACCCGTGGCAATCGAGATTCCCGCGAACCTATACATGCTCGAAGGCGAGTACGACCCGGCGCCGGTGCGGCAATGGCTGCTTGCGGCTACGGCCCGGGCAGCGGCGGCGGGAGCGCCGGATCCAAAGCAAGTCGCGGAAGTCGCGGCCATGCTGGCTGGTGCCAAGCGGCCCCTGATCCACGTCGGCATGGGCGCCAACGGCGCTGCGGACCTTCTTGCGACACTGGCAGAGGCGCTGGGCGCGGTAGTGTCGACCACGTTCGCGGGCAAGGGCGCCTTTCCCGAGGATCACCCGCTGTGGCTCTGGCCGGGATTCGGCACGGCATGCCCGGCGCCGCTCAAGAAGATCGCCGACGGCTGCGACGCGGTGTTGATTGTCGGTGCAAAGATGGGCGAAGTCTCGACAGCCAGCTACGGCGTCCACTTGCCCGAGGCGAGTGCGCAGGTCGACATCGACGCCAGCGTGCCGGGAGCCAACTTTCCCGTGCGCGTGCAGATCACAGCGGATGCGCGACGCTTTGTCGTAGCGCTGCTCGACGACCTGGCCAAGAACCACGCCCGCGTCTTGCCCGACACCACCTGGCTGCGCGGCGCAGTGCAGGAGGCGCACCGCAGCGTGCGCATGCAGCAGGCGCGGCCGAGCGAGCAGGGCCGCGTGACCCCCGATGCGCTGTTCGCGACAGTGCAGAAGCACTTTCCGGCCTCGACCTTCTTCGCGACCGACTCGGGCAACGGCACGTTTCTGGCCATGGAGCACTTGCGCTTGAAGGAACCGCGCCATTTCCTGGCACCGACCGACTATTCCTGCATGGGCTACTGCCTGCCGGCATGCATCGGTGCGGCGTTTGCCCATCCTGGCACGCCGGTGGTGGGCTTTGCCGGTGATGGCGCGCTGCTGATGACCGGCCTGGAACTGCTGACGGCGGCGCAGAACAAGCTGCCGGTGGCGCTGTTCGTGCTGCGCGACCGCGAGCTGGGTCAGATTGCCAGCTTTCAGCGCACGCTGACCAACGACGCGCCGTGCTCGGTGCTGCCGGACTACAACCTGACAGCACTGGCGGCGGTGGCCGGGGTGGACTGCCGCAGTTGCGATACGGATCAGGAGCTGGACGCCGCGGTGCAATGGGCACTGGCCGAGGTCCGCGCAAGGCGGCCGGCGGTCGTGGATGTGGCGATCGACTACAGCCGCAAGACGTATTTTACGCAGGGCGTGGTCAAGGCGAACTTCGGCCGTTTGCCGTGGGCCGACAGGCTGCGCATGCTCAGGCGCGCCGTGGCAAGGCGGGTGTTCTGATTCTGCGGAGGCGGCCCATGCCCACCATCGATGCCTGGATCCAGCACCCGACTGCCGCATTCCTTCACGACCCGATGTTCGCGACACTGCGCCGTTGGCTGGGTTCTCTTGATATCCCCGAGGTGATTCCGCTCGAATTCACGTTGGAGGCCTTGGATCTGGCGGGCGTGCAGCGCGCGCTCGTCTCGGCGTGGCATGGACCGCAAGGGCCGCTGCTGTCGAACGATTTCGTCGCGTCCCTGGTGCGCCAGGCGCCGGATCGCCTCGTTGGCATCGCGTCCGTCGATCTCCACAACCCACTGGGCGCGGTGCGCGAGCTGCGCCGCTGCGTGCAGGAACTCGGCTTTCGCGGCCTGCGCTTGCTGCCCTGGCTGTGGGGCTTGCCACCCGATGACCGGCGCTACTATCCCTTGTATGTCGCGTGCATCGAGCTGGGCGTGCCGTTCTGCCTGCAGGTCGGCCACGCCGGGCCGCTGCGGCCATCCGAGCCTGGCCGTCCCATTCCGTACCTGGATCAAGTTGCGTGCGATTTCCCCGAGCTGGTCATCGTCGGCGGCCACCTCGGCTACCCGTGGACCACCGAGATGATCGCGCTGGCGACCAAGTACCCGAACGTGTACATCGACACATCGGCGTACAAGCCGTCGCGTTTTCCAACCGAGTTTGCCGCATTCCTGAGGGGGCACGGGCGCAAGAAGGTGCTGTTCGGTTCGAACTGGCCGATGATCGCGCCGGCCGATTGCCTGCGCGAAGTCGCGGCACTCGGGCTCGACCAGGAAACGCAGCGTTTGTTCTTGCACGACAATGCGGTGCGCGTGTTCGGCCTGTAGCCCGCGCGCTCGTGTCGCGGATCGGGATCGACTCGGTCCTTTGCGCATCGCGCCGGCCCACTTGCGCGTCGTCAGGCCGCTGAGGAACATGCCGTCGCCTTTGCCTTGACGGCATGGTGCCGCTACCGCAAGATCCCGACTCGGCACGGAACGGCGGCGACCACGAGTTGGATCTCGTTGCACGCCTGTCGCCGGCAAGCCTAGGGGTCACATGTCACTTTCTGGAACCATGAACGGCGTAGCGCCGTTGCTTCGCGCAGGCAGCGCAGTCTTCTGCGTCCTCCTCATCGCCGCGTGCGGTACTCCCCCTGCGCCAGCCAACGCGCCACCTGCAGACGTGGCTGCAGCATCCGACAGTCAAGCGCCTGGAGCTGACACGAGCGCTCCCAGTGCGGACGCAGCCGATGGCGCGACCCAGCCTGACATTCCCAAGGGTTCCGACGCGGCCATCCCCGCCGAGGATGCCGATGCGCTGGTCGGCACGGACGCTTTCGTCGGCAACGATGTGCCCGATGCGTCGAATCCGCCCACCGACATCCTCACGCCACCCGGTGATTCGACCGGCGATACGCAGGTGGCCAAGGACGCGGTCGCGACCGACACTGCGGCACCCATCGACATCATTTGGGGTCCCGGCAGTTGCTCGGCGACCGACAATACGACGATCGCCGTGACGACCTTCTACTATGACGCCTGGGGCTGGTGCGCGCAGAACAGTGGCTGCAAGAGCAAACCCGCCGCAGAACAGCAGAACTGCTATGCGACGTGCCTGGCGACCAAGAGCAAGATTTCAGGCGGTTGCGCCACGTGTTGGGGCCAGAAACTCGCTTGCATTCAGGTTGGCGACTGCGCGACGGCGTGCGCCGGCGGCGTCGGGACCGAGGCGTGCACCACCTGCTTGATCAGCAAGTGCAACCCGGCATTGGACCAGTGCGCAGGCGGCGAAGTTTGCATCATCAGTGCAGATTGCAACGACGGCAATCCATGCTCGACCGACACCTGCAACGCCGGCCTGTGCAAACACACAACGCTCAGCGACGGCACGAATTGCGGCACGGGCGATGCCTGCACGCAAAAGGCCTGCCAGGCCGGCAGTTGCGTCGGCCAGACGCTGCCCGACGGTACGGCATGCAACGACAGCAGCGCGTGCACGACCGGGGATCACTGTACCGCGGGAAAGTGCGCCGGAAGCGGCAAGTGCGACTCGTGCGAGAACAAGTGCGGTGGCACCTCGGCCAAGGCCGCCGGCGGAACGTGCGATTGCACGGAGGAATGCAAGTACTACAACTCCTGCTGCAGCGATGTTCAGGCTGCCTGCGGCTGCGCGGCCGACGCCGACTGCGACGATCAGAGCGTTTGCACCAAAGACACCTGCAAGAACGGTTGGTGCACGAATGCAGCAAAAACCTGTGACGACAAGAACCCATGCACAGTCGATGCCTGCGATCCGGTCGGGGGCTGCGTGGCCACCGCCATCAGCACCCAGACGGAATGCAACGACGGCAACGATTGCACCACGGGCGACAAGTGCACTGCGGGCGCATGCAAGGGCACCGGCACGGTCGCTGACGGGATCGTGTGCGACGACAAGAACAACTGCACGGCAAAGGACAAGTGCACCGGCGGCCTGTGCAAGGGCGACTTCTCCGCCAGCCAGGGCGACATCTGCGACGACGCCAACGCGTGCACCGAGCAGGACCACTGCCAGGACGGCGCCTGCAAGGGTGTGGGCGAGTGCGGCTCTTGCGTCGGCCAATGCGGCGGGGCATCGATCGCCTCCGACGGCAAGGCGCCGTGCATGTGCGACGGTGGCTGCGTCGGTTCGAACGATTGCTGCGCCGATTTCAAGGCCTCGTGCGAATGCGCGACCGACGGCGATTGCTCCGACGGCAATGCGTGCACCAAAGACACCTGCTACAGCGGCACCTGCCAGTGGAACCCGATCAACTGCAATGACAACAGCGCGTGCACGCTGGATAGCTGCAACTTCGTCAAGGGTTGCGTGACCTCACCGGACGATTCGGCTGGCGCCTGCAACGATGGCGACGCGTGCACCAACAATGACGTCTGCAAGGACGGCAAGTGCGGCGGCACAGCGGTCACGTGCAACGACGGCAACAAGTGCACGGACGATTCCTGCAAGGCTGTCGGCGGCTGCTTCTATGCACCCAACAAGGCCGCCTGCGATGACGGCAAGGCGTGCACGACGGGCGACCATTGCGAAGGCGGCGCTTGCACGGCCAAGGGGGGCACCTGCCCGTGCACCATCGCCACGGACTGCAACGACAGCAACTCGTGCACGACCGACACCTGCACCGCGCAGAAGACTTGCAGCTACGCTGCCTTGAGCTGCGACGACGGCAACGCGTGCACCTATGACGTTTGTGTCGCATCGACCAGCAAGTGCACGTCCATCGCCGACAACAGCCTGACGCCTCCGAGTCCGAGCTGCACGCCGGACGACTGCTCGGTCGGCAGCGCGGCGTGCAAGGATGGCGCCCTGACCTGCACCTGGCTCAGTGCCGACCCGAACAAGGAAGGCAAGGCCTGCCAGAAAGGCGCGGGCATCTGTCAGTCGGGCACGTGCTACGTCAACGAAGCGCCCGTCGTGACCGCGGCCACATTCGCCGACATGCCCACCAAGCCCGGAGCCAGTGCGGCCCTGACGGTGTTGGTGGCCGATGCGAACAGCGACGCTGCCAAGTCGGCCAATGACATCGCTGCGGTGACCATCGACCTGAGTGCCGTCGGCGGCTCGAACGCGCAGGCGCTCGCCTACAAGTCCAAGGGCGACACCAACACGGCAGGCATCTACACGGGCACGGTGCCGACGGCGGGCCTGGCCCAGGGCGTCTACCTGCTGCCGGTGAGCGTCAAGGACAAGGGTGGCGAGACGGTCAAGTCTCTGGCGCCGCTGTACATCTATACCGGCACGCTGATCCACGTCGGCGCCGACCAGACCAACACGAACATCAAGGCGGGAATTGCTGCGGCAGTGGACGGCGACGCGGTGCTGATCCACGACGGTACCTACTCGGGCACGACCAACAAGGCGCTGAAGATCGCGGGCAAGAAGATCATCGTCATCAGCCAGAACGGCGCTGCCAAGACGATCATCGACTGCCAGCAAGCGCTCAGTGCCTTCAACTTCAAGAACACGGGCGAGACACCGCAAACGGTCGTGGCCAACCTGACCATCCAGAACTGCATCGCCAGCGGCGCGCAGGTCACGGGCGACACGGGCGGCGTGTCGACGGATCCGACTTTCGTCGGCATGGTCTTTGCGACCAATAGTTTTGCCGGCGACGGCGGCGGTCTGCTGGTCAGTGGTGCGGCCGCCCATGCCACGGTCGCGCTCTCGACGTTCACCGGCAACACATCGGTCACGGCCGAGAACCACAGTGGCGGCGCCATCGCAGTGACGGCATCGGCCAAGCTCACGGTGCTCAGCTCGACCTTCTCTGGCAACAACGGCTATTACGGCGGCGCCATCTACGCTGCGGATGGCAGCGCCTTGACGGTCGCGGAGTCTTCGTTCATCGGCAACAGTTCGTCGGGGAGCGGCGCGGCCGTCTACGCCCCTGGCGCGTCCGGCGCTTTTGCGATGAGCAACTGCCTGGTCAAGGGCCACACCGCGGGCTCGCAAGCGGTGAATGCCGACCGCACCGGTACAAGCATCACAGGCGTGCGCTTCGAGGCCAACAGCATCACCCAGGCAGGTCTGGGCGGATCGGACACGATCGTCAAGGACTGCGTATTCTCAGGCAACTCGGGCCTGGGCTTGAGCGTGGGCGGCGGCAATGCTGCCGTGTCGGACACGATTTGGAGCGGGAGCGGCGCAGGCTGTTTGTCCGTGAACAGCAGCGGCGCGAAACTGACCAACCTCGTCATGACCGGCGGCACGGGAAGCAACTACGACTCGCCGCTGAGCATCGGCAGTTACGGCGCGACCATCAGCAACCTGACGATCTCCAACAACTCAGCGACCAACGCCGCCGGCGGCGCGATTTCGGTCAGCACCTATTATTCCGGCCTGACCATCGATGGCTGCGTGTTGAGCGGCAACACCACGGGCGGCAACGGCGGAGCCATCGCCATGAATCAAGGCAGCCTGACGCTCAAGAACTGCGAAATCACCAACAATCTCGCCAAGAACGGTGGCGGCATCTCTCTGACCAGTGGCGGCATGACGGCGACCAATGTGCTCATCGCCGGCAACAAGGTTTCGGGGAACGGTGGCGGCTTGTACGCGGACGTCGCAGCGAACCTCACCAGCGTCACCATCGCCAACAACGTGGCGACGATCGGCGGTGGCGTCTACTGGAACCACGGCACCCAAACGGTCGGCTACGGCATCATTTGGGGCAACAAGGCGACCGCGGCCAGCGCACCATTGGGGCATCAGGTGTGGGTCAACAAGTCGGCGTCGGACCTCAAGGTGGACATCGCTTTTACGGCCATCGCGCAGGGCAGTGACGACGACATTTCCGACGACGCCGGCAAGATCAATGGCGAGACCTTCCAGGACGGTTCATTCGGCAACCTGACGCAGGATCCCTTGTTCGTCGCGGGCGCCAAAGGCGACTTCTACCTGTCGCAAACCGCGGCCGGCCAGGCCAAGAACTCGCCGGCCGTCGATCCGGTGGGTGCGGGCGTGCAAAAGGCCATCGACGCGGCGGTCAAGGCGCTGACAACGCGCACCGATGGCGTCGTCGACAGCGGCAACCTCGACATGGGCTATCACTTCGCACCGTAGCCGGCCTCCATCCCACGCTCACGGCGAGCCATCGCGGACGCAGCGCACGCGGTGGCTGGTGCTGCCGTCGAAGTAGTTGTTGTAGCCGTTGTAGAAGTTCACGTACCACGCGCTGGTCGGTGCGCCAGCCAAGGTGGTGTTCGACCAATAGCCCAAGTCGCCGGTCGGTGTGTTGGTGAAGACGTTCGCCGCGATCGTCGGGTTGTAGGCCGATCGGTCGACGATGGACCGCAACTCCATCAGTGTCGGCAGCCGCCAGTTGTCGCCGCCCGTGGTCAGATTGGCGCAGTAGGCTTGTGCGTCGGACCAGTTCTTGGAACCACCGATGCTGCCGTCGCGCTGCCAGATGCGATCGGTCGCGTAGTCGCGCACCAAGCCTTCGACGGCGTAGACCTCGAATCGCTTGGCTGGCGGCGGCATGGCCGCGAGGGGACGCACGCAGCGCGCGCGGTAGGTCGCGGTCACGACATCGAAGTACGCCGCGCCAGCTGCCATGCCGACCTGCCAGGCGTTGCCCGCAACGCCGACCACGGCATTGGCCGTCCAGTAATCGGCGCTCGAGGTTGAACTGGCAAACGCCGCGGCGACCGCGGGCTTGCTCTTGGCGTAGTCGAGCAATGTCTGCAATTCTGCCACCGTCGGCAACCGCCAGTCCGTTTTGCCCGCTTGTGCGAAATTGGCGCAATAGGACTTCGCATTCGTCCAGTTGACGTTGGCGCCCGAATCCGCCTTCTGCCACATCAACTGGCTCTGGTTGTCGGTGATGGTGCCGTCGCCGTTGCTGATGAACCACTCGGCCAGCGGACTTTCGGGCCGGATGCCCCAGAACGGGTAGTCCGCCGCACACGCGACCGCGCCGTCGACATCGATGGTCAGGTAGTCGGCCGCACATTGGCAGCCGCCAGGTTCGACACAGAAGCCGTTGCCGCCACAAACGAGTGGCTTGGTGGTGCAACTGCCACCCGAGCACGTGCCGGCCGTGCAGGCCTTGCCGTCACTGCAAGCGCCGCCGTCGTTGCCGGGCACAGACTTGCAGCCCTTGGCGGGGTCGCAAGTGTCGGTGGTGCACGGGTTGCCGTCGTCGCAGGTGGTCACGGTTCCTGGCAGGCACACTTGGGTTTTGCACGTGTCGCCGAGCGTGCACGCCGAGCCGTCCTCGCACGCGGCGCCGTCGGCCTTGACGAGGTGCTGGCAGGTGTTGCCCGTCATGCACACATCGGTCGTGCACGAGATGCCATCGCCGCACACGGCCTGGTCTGTCAGGTGCACGCAGTTGCCCGCGGAATCGCAGCCGTCCATCGTGCACGTCAACTGGTCGTCACAGGCAGAGGCGGTCTTGCAGGTATCGGACAAACAATCGGAGGGGCAGCTCTGCTTGGACTCGCCCAAGCCGGCGCAGGGACTGCACACATCGTCGCCGCAAAAGCCGCAGTCGCCCGGGCAGTCCACCCAGCTTTCGCCCTTGTCGCACACGCAGTTGCCGCAGGCCGTGCCGCAATCCTCGGGGCAGGTCTTCGGGCCGCCGTCTTCGGGTTCGCAGACCTTGTTGCCGCAGACCTGGTGCTTGCAGTCCTCGGCGCAGGTCGAGGGCGACTCGCCCTTGTCGCACACCTTGTTGCCACATGCAGTGCCGCAATCCGATGGGCATTTGGTCGGGTTCTCGCCGCAATCATAGCCCTTGCACAAACCATCGCCGCACGCGCCGCAGCAGTCGACGAAACAGGTCTTGGGCCCTTCGCCGGGCGAGCATACGTTGTCGCCGCATGTGGCGCAGTCGGCCGGACAGGTCGCCACCGTCTCGCCGCAACCACCTGTTGCAACGCAGGATCCGTCACCGCAGGTGCAGCCTGAAGCTGCGTCGGCGCCCGCGTCGGCGGCAACGTCAGTCGTCACGATCAGGTCCGATGGTCCCAGATCCGCCGGCCCCGTGTCCGCCGCATCGGCGGTCGCGACGTCACTGGCGACGGTATCGCCAGGGCCCGCGGCAGGCTTGGCAGCCGGGCCGCACGCGATTGCCGCCAGCAAGAAACAGGTGCACCACAGCCAAGATATCGGCCCGAGAGATGTCCGCATGGATTGCCCCACATGATCAAGAAGTCAGCGCAGGTCGACCGGCCCGCGACGCCCGCGCAGGATAGACGAATCAGCCGACGGGCACAAACGGCTACGGTCGTGGCGCTCGCGACGCGCACCGCACCGCCCCTCGCTCGAGGCGGTGCGGCTTGACGTTGGACGGATCAAGGCACGCAGACGCCGCCGGAAGCCTTGCACTTGGCCAGATCCAGGCACACCTGCGAGGACGCGCAATCGGTGTTGGAGTACGCCCAGCACTTGTACGGCGAGACGCTGGTGTTGCGGGTGCACAAGCCGAGGTTCTTGCACATCGTCGAGGCCTTGCAGTCGGCGGTCGACCCGGGCATGCAGACGGAGATGTTGCCAGCGTAGCCGGCATAGCAGGCGCCATTGTCCTTGCAGGCCGTCGATGCCAGGCAATCGGCGTTGGAGCCCGGCATGCACGCGTAGAGACCGGTGTTGTAGTTGTAGTCCGGGTAGCAGTTGCCCAGGGCCGCACAGCCGGTGGAGGCAATGCAGTCCTTTTCGGTGTTGGCTTGGCATTTTCCGTAGTAGAACGAGCACGCTCCATTGGCCGTGCAACCCGATGAGCCGAGGCAGTCGGCCGGGCCGGCGGCGGCGCACACGCCATTGACCACCGAGCACAGACCCGACGTACCGCAGCCCGCGGACAACACACAGTCAAACGAACTGGCCGAGCAGACGCCCGAAATCGCCGTGCATTGGGCCTTGGTCGTGCAATTGCTCGAAGCCTTGCAGTCCGTGTTGCTCAGGGCAATGCACTTGCCGAACATCGCCGTGCACAGGCCGGACGTCTTGCAGCCGTCGGTCGTCGCACAGCTGGTGCTCGACTTGGCGACGCAGGCACCGAGTTGCACGGCGCACAGGCCCAGCTCTGTGCATTCCGTCGCGCTCAAGCAATCGGCGTCGCTGCCGGCGATGCACTTGCCGAACTGTGCCGTGCACAGACCCTTGGTGGTGCAACCCGACAAAGGCTTGCAGTCTGCGTTCTTGGCGATGACGCACTTGCCGTCCACGGCTGAGCAGGCGCCCGCGCTCGTGCAACCCGAGGTCGTGGTGCAGTCGGCGTCCTTGCCGGCGGCGCACTTGCCGAACACAGCCGAGCACCAGCCCGACTGCTTGCAAACGGAGGCGGCTGCGCAATCGGCATCGGACGACGCGGCGCACTTGCCACCGATCAGGCTGCAGGCGCCAGATTGGCCGCAGCCTGACGTGAGCTTGCAGTCGGCGTCGCTACCGGGAGCGCATTTGCCAGCGATCGCCGAGCACGCGCCCTGCTTGCAGACCGAAGACGCCTTGCAGTCTGCGTCCGATCCCGCCACGCACTGACCGCCCGCGAACGTGCACAGACCTTGCTGGCCGCATGCCAGGGCGAGCTTGCACTGCTCCGTGTTGCCCGGCACGCACTTGCCGCCGACGAAGGTGCACGCGCCGGCCTGCTTGCAGGGTCCAGAGGCCTGGCAGTCCGCATCGCTGCCGAGCACGCACGCACCGTCTTGGAAGGTGCAGGTGCCAGAGAGCACGCACCCGGGCGAGACCTTGCAGTCGGCGGTGCTGCCGATGATGCACTTGCCGCCGCTGACCGTGCATTTGCCTTGGTACACGCAAGCTTGCGACTGCTGGCACTGACCATCCGAGCCGGCGGCGCACGCGCCGTTCTGGAAGCTGCAGTAACCCAGCTTGGCGCAGTCCGGCGACGCCATGCAGTCCATGTCCGAACCGACGACGCACGCGCCGGCCACTGCCGTGCACTTGGCGCCCAGGACACAAGCCTCGCTGTTGACGCAGTCGGTCGTGCTCGTCGCGACGCACTTGCCGTCCACGGCGGTGCACTGACCCTTGCTGATGCAGGCAGGCGATTTCTTGCACATGGCGCTATCTGCCGCGACGCAAGCGCCGGCCTGCGCGGCACAGGCACCGTCCTGCAAGCAGGCGGTCGTCTGGGCACAGTCGGCGTCCTTGGCCACCACGCAATTGCCGTCGATCAGGCTGCAAGCGCCAGTCTTCTTGCACGCCTGCGTCAGGGCGCAGTCGGCATCGCTACCCGGTGCACACACCAGGAACTTCGCGACACAATTGCCGCCTGTCGCGCAGCCCGTGCTGGCCTTGCAGGCCGCGTCGAGCAAGGCCACGCAAGCACCGTTCTTGTACGAGCACAGACCCTGGCTGGCACAGTCGCTGGTCATGGCACAGTCCGCATCCTTGCCGATGATGCAGACGCCGTTCTTGGCCGTGCATTGGAAGTAGTTCTTGCAGTTGTAGTTCTTGGCGCAGTCAGCGTCGCTGCCGAATACGCACTGACCGTTCTTGGCCGTGCAACGGCCACCGCTGTAACTGTCCGTGCAGTTGTACGACGCCTGACAATCGGCGTCGCCACCCACGGCGCACTTGCCGTTGACGGCCGTGCACAGTCCGTTGTTCTTGCACCCGTTGCTCGGCGCGCAGTCGGCATTGCTCACAGCCGCGCATACCGTGCCGTTCCAGGAGCAGCGGCCGTCGTACTTGCAGTTGGAGGTCTTCTTGCACTCGTCGTTGGTACCTGGCAGGCACTCGAATCCCGTCCACGTGCAATTGCCGTATTGTCCACAATTCGCCGTCTTCTTGCAGTCTGCCGACGAGCCGACCACGCACACACCCGCCTTGGCGGTGCACGCGCCATCCAGGCAAACCGCGGCGCCGGCGCAGTCGGCGTCGGTCAGCGCGGCGCACTTGCCGTTCTTGGCCTTGCACAGGCCGCTGGCGGCGCAACCCTTGGAAGCAGCGCAATTGGCATCGGAACCGGCCATGCACTTGCCCGACGACGCCGTGCACGCGCCATTTTCGCTGCAGTTCGTCGCGCCCGAGCAATCGGTATCGGTCACGGCCAGACACAAGCCGACGCTGGCCGAGCACAGGCCGTTCTGCGTGCAACCCGGCGTCGGGGCGCAGTCGCCGTTGGTCGAAGCGACGCACTTGCCATCCTGGAAGGTGCAACGACCCTGCTGCGTACAGCCGGTGCCGAGCAGGCAGTCGGCCGAACTGCCTGGCAGGCAGGCGCCCGCCTTGGCCGTGCAGTTGCCCTTGGCCGTGCAGTCGGAACTGGCCTTGCAGTCCGCATCGAGCGAAGCGATGCACTGGCCATAAGCGAAGGTGCACAAGCCGCTTTGTTTGCAGGTAGGGATGAGCGCGCAATCCTTGCTCGATCCGATCACGCAGGCGCCATCCTTGTAGGTGCACTGGCCATAGTTCTTGCATTCATACTGCTTCTGGCAATCTGCATCGCTGCCGATGACGCACACGCCGTCCTTGGCCGTGCACGCGCCGTTGTAGACGCAATACTGGCTCGACGCGCAGTCGTCGTCCTTGCCGGCGATGCACTTGCCATTGCTGGCCGTGCAGTAGCCGTTGTACGGGCAATACTGGCTCGACGCG
>Ga0172369_10002267_pt1 | contig 26667 bp, 21 predicted proteins | sample LakKiv25m_FD_114539 | JGI IMG/M metagenome (GOLD analysis project Ga0172369, IMG submission 114539) | Freshwater microbial communities from Kabuno Bay, South-Kivu, Congo - kab_022012_11.25m | ecosystem: Environmental > Aquatic > Freshwater > Lake | place: Democratic Republic of the Congo...
CGCATATCCGTTTACAAGTAATTGCTCCCCGGCTTTCATGAAATAGCCATCTTCGCTCCAAAGGTGATTGAAATACGCGTCAAGTTTGTTGAACTCAATAAGTGTTGTGGAAAAGGGATTATCTGACAATCTAACGCTGGTGAAAAGATGATCATCCTGACTGATCAGAAGGCTGCTTATTTTATAACCGTGCCAAAAAGGGTATTCTACTGTTTTCTCGGTTATAATTTTAAGTCCTTGATCAGAAGGTCCGATTTTCAGCAGTACGTTTTGGAATCGTTTAAGTGCATACTGACCTCTTTGTCCCAGATTCAATGAAACCACAATGTCACCATTTGAAAAGGATCCTGCTAAATCTGACTGAAAAACAGTTAGAGCGTTATCTCCGCCGGAAGCTGCGGTATAAATTGCCAAGGGCAAGGCTGCCAGGTTCCCTTTTGGTTGAATTCCCGCAAGGCAGAGATCCGATACACCCGGTGTAAAAGGTTTTGTAAACAGGATCCATGCGGTTCCTTCCGAGTCAGTATATATGTCCTCAACTGTAGAAATGGAATCCCCCTCAAAAATAATGACCGATCCTGTGATACTTTGTGTCGAGCCTATGGCCCAGTTACATAACAGGATTACGAGTGTTACCTGCAGTTTTTTCATAAGGGCTTAAAGAATGAATCAGGCGGGGACACTCAAATGTACGTTTTTACCTGGCCTCTTGTAAACTGAATATTTGGATTTCTTTTTCGGGATTATCCTTGCAGAGGGTTTTAGAGAGGCGAATGGTGGTTTGTTTGCCGGGGATGAGGTCGAAATAGTTGTCGGAGAAGATCCCGGCACGGCCTTTCCAGGTGACCATTACGTTTTTGGCGAGTTTGGCGGAGGAAAGGTTGATGAGCCAGCTGTTTGCATCTTCCAGGATGCGGGTGTTGATATTGACGGCTGGCAGGTCGAGATCCTTGGGCTTGACCAGATAAAGCAGATTTTCTGAGGCGTTTACGCCGTCGGCAACGATACTGGTGATGACTACGACAGAGTTGGGGTCCCTGCCGTTGGCGAGCTTGCTTGCGGGGATTTTAACTTTTGTCGAAATTCCCAGGGGCTCGGTCCTGAAGGGTTGGTCCTGCTGGAAGATCGTCTGGCCGTCGAATGTGACGGTCCGGATCCTGAGGGTGCCCCTCATTCGGATATTCCGGTCGGAGATCACGCAGAATTCTACTGTATCGCCCCGGTGGTAGCTGTCGGGAACCACCGGTTCATAAGCTTTTCTGGCAAAATAGTGGAGGGCCTTGTAATTACGGTAATAGTCGGTCCCCGACCAGCTGGCCACCGGCCAGCAGTCGTTGAGCTGCCAGTAAAGGGTTCCCATGCAGTAAGGCTTGTTCCTGCGATGAGCCCCGATGGCGGACCTGATCCCTTCGGCCTGCAGCAGATGGCTGACATAGAGGAAGTGCGAAAAATCCTTCGGGATCACGTAGTCGGAGGCCATGTATTCCCTGATCCTGACATTTCCGATGCCACTCCGCTGGTGCGAGGTCATGACCTGGGATTCGATATCCCAGTCGGAAGGTTCTGTATACTTCTTCACCGCATCGAATTCGGGAAACGACTGGAATCCGTATTCGCTCATGAACCGGCCGATGTACTTGTTGAAATCCTCGAACGGATGTTTCTGGTGCCATACGCCCCAGTAATGGTTGTCGCCCGACCGGGTTTCGTTGGTGGCCAGGATCCCCATGCCCGCGCTGGGCGATGAATGCCAGTAAGGGATTTGCGGATCCAGGCTGTTAACGGCGTTGAGCAGGATGGAGTGGAACACGGTATCATAGGCATGCCAGATCATCTCCCGCTGGTCGGGAGAATAGAGGTTTTTCCACCCCCAGCCCATCTTTTCATCATAGGGCCCCCAGGCTGCCTCCATCTCATTGTTGCCGCACCAGAGAGCCAGGCAGGGATGTTTTCTCAGGCGGATGATATTCTGATTTGCCTCTTCGGTTACGCTGGCCAGAAAATCGGGCGTTCCCGGGTACATGGAGCAGGCGAACATGAAATCCTGCCAGATGAGGATCCCATAGCGATCACACAGATCATAAAAAATATCATTCTCATAAATGCCGCCTCCCCATACCCGAAGCATGTTCATGTTGGCGAAAACCGCCGAGCCAATCACCTTCCCGTATTCCTCAGTCGTTACCCTGGGGAGAAAAACATCATTTGGGATATAATTGGCGCCTTTGGCGAATACCGGCACGCCGTTCACTTCAAAATAAAAGCTCCGGCCATTACCGTCAGGATCAGGATCCTGAACCAGTCTGATGGTGCGGATCCCAACCTCTGTCTGATCTTCCGAAAATACTTTTGAGGAATCCGACAAGGTGGTGGTGATTTTATACAGGAACTGATCGCCATAATCGCGGGGCCACCAAAGTTTGGGATTTTTCAGCCCGAAATCCCGGGAGATCAAATTGGTGCCGGCAGCAAGGATCACTTTTTCACTGAACCAGACTGCTGATCCGTCCGAAAGAATTAGATTGCAGAAGGCTGTTGAGTCAGATTCAACCGTGATTTCCGCATGAAGCCGGGCAGCGCGGTCGGTAAGGCTGGCGGTGGAAATGTAAACATCAGAAATTCTGACCTTATTCCAGAATTCAAGGTAAACCGGCTTCCATATACCGCTGGGAACCAGCCTCGGGCCCCAGTCCCAGCCAAAATGGTAACCGGCTTTCCGGGTAAATATGCTGACCTGATTATTACCGATCTGCCCGGTTTCGCTCTGATCATTGATTGCGGGCAAGCGGATCCCGTATGCTGCCTGCTTTTTCAGACCTTCCAGAATGGGTGACCGGAATGTTATGCTGAGTTCGTTGTTCTGTTCCTTCAGCAATCCCTTCACGTCGATCCGGTAGGAGAGAAACATGTTGGATGCGCTCAGGATCAGGCTATCGTTCAGCCAGACTTCAGCATAAGTGTCGAGTCCCTCAAACACAAGCTCGGCGCGGTCGGCCGCAGTCCACGACGGGTCTATATCGAAGCGGGTCCGGTAGGTCCAGTCAACCTTGTCGATCCACTGCACTTTCCGCTCCACAATTCCGTAATATGGATCCTTTATTTTTCCGTTAACCATCAGATCGGTCTGCACGGTTCCGGGTACACCGGCAGGCAGCCACTCATCCAGCCCCGATTGTGTAAATTCCCATCCCTCGGTCAGGTCTTTGCGGATTCGCTGCTGACCAGAAACGTTGCAGAAAAGAGCTGAAATGATTATTACCGATAGGATCCGTTTCATGTTTCAGGGTTTCAGGGTTTCAGGTTTCACTATACTGTCATCCCGGATTTATTCCGGGATCCCATTGCGGGATTTCACTTTCAGGTTATCGATCAGTCTTACCTCACCCGCCTGTACGGCCAAGAAACATCTGATATGTAAATCGTTATCAAATGTTTCAACAGGTTTCAAGGTGGTTTCATCGGCAAACTCAACGTATTCGGTGACCAGCAGGCCCGTACCGTCGATCTGATTTTTGATCCGGTTTTTCAGTTCTGCCGGGGTATGTGATCCAATCAACGGAATCGCTTCGTTCATGGCGCCGAAGATCATCGGTGCCGCCGTGCGGTGATCAGGTGTCAGCCTGACATTCCGGGAACTCATGGCCAGTCCGTCGGCTTCACGTACAATCGGGCAGGGAACGATGGCCAGGGCCAGGTTCGCTATTCCGGCCAGCTTCCGGATGATAGCGAGCTGCTGGAAATCCTTCTCCCCGAAGTAGGCGCGGTCGGGATCAGTGATGCTGAAAAGTTTGCTGACAACCACTCCCACGCCATTGAAATGGCCGGGACGGAAGCGTCCTTCCATAACGGTGGCCAGCTCGCCGAAATCAAATACCCGGGTATCGGGCTGGGGGTACATTTCTGCCACCGATGGGGCAAACACATAATCATTGGGCCCCATCACGCCGGAAAGCATCTCAAGATCGGCTTCCAAAGTGCGGGGATATTTTTCCAGATCGGCCGGATTGTTGAACTGAATCGGATTGACAAAGATCGAAACGCCGGTTATCTCATTTTCTTTGACGGATCTCTTTACAAGCGACAAGTGCCCCTCGTGCAGGGCTCCCATGGTCGGGACCAGTCCGGCCGACAGGCCCGATTTCCGCAGTGACGCTGTGTAGGTAAGTGTTTCGGAAATGGTTGTAAATATCTTCATGCGTTAAAAATAGCCATTCATTTGTTGATAACCCCGTCTGATTGTTAACAAGTTGAGCGTAACCTATTTTTTATTAAATTTGCATCCACAATTGCAAAATCCGTCAGGATGAAAAAGCACAGGGTTCTTTACATCTCCCAGGAAATTACGCCCTATCTGCCTGAATCTGAGATGGCTAATGTTAGCCGCCATCTGCCGCAGGGAATTCAGGAGCGTGGACGGGAAATCCGAACCTTTATGCCGCGTTTCGGTAGCGTCAACGAGCGCCGGAACCAGTTGCACGAAGTAATCCGCCTCTCGGGGATGAATCTGATCATCAATGATTCGGATCATCCTCTAATCATTAAGGTTGCTTCCATTCAGGCAGCCAGGATGCAAGTCTATTTCATTGATAATGAAGATTATTTTCAACGAAAGGCTACCTGGAAGGATGAGCAGGGCAATGAATTCCCCGACAATGACGAGCGGGCCATCTTTTTAGCCCGCGGAGTTCTTGAAACGGTGAGGAAATTGCGCTGGGCGCCCGACCTGGTCCACTGTCACGGCTGGTTCACCTCCGTGATTCCTCTCTACCTGAAAAAGGTATTTCACGACGACCCCTTGTTTGGCCATGCCAAAGTGGTATATTCTGTATATGACAATGGTTTTAAAACACCTCTGAATGAGGCGTTTAAAGAAAAACTTCTGTTGCCGGGTATCAGAGGGGAGGATGTCAGCGTTTTAGAGAAGCCGGATTTCGTTCATGTGAGCCAGATGGCCGTTCAGCATTCCGATGCTGTGGTTATCGGCAGCAAATCGATCGATCCGGAGCTGGGTAAATTTCTGAAGGCATCAGGCAAGCCGGTACTGGATTACCAGGGACCTGAAAATTATGTGGATGCCTATTCTGATTTTTATCTGAATACTTTAGGGGTCTGATTTTTTTATTTTTGTTAGATGATCAATTCATTTTTGCGCAAGACCGCCATTGCTTTCCTGATTGGCGGCCTGACACTTTTCGTTTGGTCCGGATGCAACAACAGTGAAGAGGTGGGGCTTAACCTTACCACTCCCGGTGAACGTTTTCATTATGTGATTGATTCTTCCGCACAGGTGCAGATTGCCACCCTCCGCCAGGACTCGCTCACCTCTGAAAAAAGGACCTCCTCCCTGCTGGGCTGCATGAACGATCCGGTATTTGGCCGAACATACGCACATTTGCTCACCCAGCTTCGTTTGTCGTCCAATGAGGTTGAATTTGGCGCTGGCGCAACGCTGGATTCCGCGATGCTCCTGATGAAATATCAGACCTGGTACGGTGATACCACTACTCTTCAGGAAATCAAAATATATGAGCTGCTGAAAGATATTTATGTGGATTCAACCTACTATTCCAACCTGGATGTCAATGGGTTCTATGATCCGGCTTCACCGGTCGGAACTTTCTCCTACCGTCCCACTCCTGACAGGGATTCTGTGCTGATCAAACTGAATGATGATTTCGGTCAGCGGCTCCTGGATACCGATACGGCCTACCTGTCGAGCAATGTCGAATGGCTGAAATATATGCGGGGATTATACCTCGAAGCTCAGACCACGGATCAGAACGGGTCAATCATTTCCTACAATTTCTCTGGTGGAAAATCACGACTCACACTCTATTATCATAATGACGTTTCGGATTCCCTGAAATATGAGATCGTAATCAACAGCAACAGTACCTGGGTAAACCTGTTTTCCCATGATTACTCTCAATCCACCTTTGGCTCACAGATTAACGATTCAGTGTACACCCATCCGCAGGCTTTCCTTCAGGGAGCTTCAGGTGTAAGGGCACATGTGAAAATAACATTCCCCGATTCGGTGCTGGCGCTGCTTGAATCGGGAGTTGCAGTGAACAAGGCTGAGCTTATTTTTAAGGCCGCACCGGATGCCGGACTGGCTAATTTTGAGAGACCGAAGACGCTGAGGGTGTTCAACGCCAAAACCAACGGCACCAATGAGTTCATCGATGATCTGGCTCTGGGTGAAGTGTATTACGGTGGTATCTATGATGAACAAACCGGATCCTACAGCTTCAACATAGGCCGGCATGTGCAGAATCTTCTGCACCCCGATCCATTGCAGAGGAAAGCGAATACCGGACTATTCCTGGTGCTATCGGAAGAAAGAACCAGCGCAGCACGACTGATCCTGGATAATGCACCGGGTTCCGTACAGCTGATCCTCACCTACACACCCCTGCAATAACCCCTGATTTTAAAGGGTTTTCTTGGTTCTTATCATAGGATTCGCTTAACTTAGCGAATCTCTAACCTTTTGAACCACTTTTTTTATGTGCGGAATTGTAGGATATATCGGTCCAAAGGATGCTTATCCCATTCTTATCAACGGATTGAAACGATTGGAATACCGGGGGTACGATTCAGCAGGAATCGCCCTGATCGATGATGGATTCAATGTCCACAAGTGCAAGGGGAAGGTTGCCGACCTTGAACGGATGGGCACCTCCAAAACCAAGTCGGGGACCATCGGAATGGGGCATACCCGCTGGGCCACCCACGGGGAGCCGAATGAGGTGAATGCCCATCCCCATTCATCCAGCAAGAATCATTTCGTACTCGTTCATAACGGGATCATCGAAAACTATTCATCCATTAAGCGGCACCTGAAGAGCCGGGGCGTTACTTTCACCAGCGATACGGACACTGAGGTTCTGGTGAATCTGATCGAACACCTCTATCTCGAAGGTGATCTTTCGGCAGAACTTGCTATCCTCATGGCGCTCAACAAGGTGGAGGGTGCGTATGGGATCGTGGTGGCCTGTAAGGATGAACCTGACAAACTTTTTGCAGCCCGTAAGGGGAGTCCTTTGGTTATCGGGGTAGGTCAGGGTGAGTATTTCCTCGCTTCTGATGCCACCCCGCTGGTGGAACATACCCAGAATGTGATCTATCTGAACGACGAGGATTTTGCGGTTATCAGCCGTGACCGGCTGGTTCTGCGCAGTCTCCGGAATTCAACGCATAATCCTGAGATCCGCGAGCTGGATCTTTCCATCGGGGAGATTGACAAGGAGGGGTTTGCCCATTTCATGCTCAAGGAGATCTTTGAGCAGCCACGGGCCATCCAGGATACGTTCAGAGGCCGGGTGTTGCCCGATGAGTCGGGGATCCTTCTGGGCGGGTTACATGATGTGCTGCCTAAACTCTATTCTGCCAAACGAATCATCATCACCGCATGCGGTACTTCCTGGCATGCCGGACTGGTGGGTGAATATTTCTTTGAGGAGCTGGCCAGGGTTCCCGTGGAGGTGGAATACAGTTCGGAATTCAGATACCGTAACCCGATCATTCACCCTGATGATATTGTGCTGGCAATCAGTCAGAGCGGCGAAACAGCCGACACCCTGGCTGCCATCAAGCTTGCCAAGGAGAGAAACGCGACGGTGCTGGGGATCTGCAATGTGGTGGGATCCTCCATTGCGCGTGAAACTCACGCCGGGGTTTACACCCACGCCGGGCCGGAGATCGGGGTGGCAAGCACCAAGGCATTTACCGCCCAGGTGACCGTCCTGATCATGATGGCGCTGATGACGGGCCGTAATAACGGAACACTTTCGCAGGAAAGGTATGAGGAGCTGATCAGGGAACTGGTGGAGATCCCTTCCAAACTGAGAAAAACCCTTGAGAAGGATGGGGAGATCCTGGAGTTGGCCCGCCATTTCCAGGATACCAATAATGCCATTTACCTGGGCCGCGGTGTGTTTTTCCCGGTGGCTCTCGAAGGAGCCCTTAAACTCAAGGAAATCAGTTATGTGCATGCCGAAGGGTATCCGGCCGCTGAAATGAAGCATGGCCCGATCGCCCTGATTGATGATAACATGCCGGTGGTGGTGGTAGCGGCAAAAGATCAGACCCTCGATAAGGTGGTCAGCAATGTTCAGGAGATCAAGGCCCGGAAGGGGAAGGTCATAGCGATCGTTACAGAAGGCGACCAGGAGATCTCAAAGCTGGCTGATCATGTGATCGAGGTGCCCGACTCTTTGCCTGAGTTCAGCGTATTGCTTTCAGTTATCCCGTTGCAGCTGCTGGCTTATCATATAGCAGTGTTGCGGGGATGCGATGTGGACCAGCCGCGCAATCTGGCTAAATCAGTAACGGTAGAATAAAAGTCCATGAAGCCTGATGATTACAGACCTCTGACCGCCTCCGAGGCGGATGATCTTGAGCGCCAGGGCTGCAAGGCAGAATCCTGGGACAGGATCCGGGTAAAGCATGGTTTCAATGCATCAAGAATTGAACGGGTCAGCTTTCACGGTGATATCCGGCTGGGAGCTTTCGGCGGAACGGTGGAGTTCCCCGGCGGACTCCGTTTGCCATCGGGGGTGTATGACGCCTCCCTCTATAATTGTGCCCTGGGTAATGATGTGTATGTCAGCGGTCCTGGTGAGGTGATCGCCAATTATCATATCGGGGACCGGGCGGTGGTTACCCATGCCGACATGATCATTTATGAAGGTCCGACTACTTTCGGCAACGGATTCAGGATTTCTGTGCTGAACGAGGCAGGTGGCCGCGAGGTTCCGATGTTTGACCGGCTGTCGGCTCAGCTGGCTTATATCCTTGCACTTTACCGGCACCGTCCTGATGTGATCGGCAGGCTCACCGGGATGATTGACGGCTATGCCGCCGGATGCGACAAGGGATACGGTGAGATTGGCGAAGGTGCCCGGATCACCCATACCCACCTGATCAGAAATGTGAAGGTGGGTCCTTACACTGTGATTGACGGAGCCACCAGGCTCGAGGAAGGCAGTATCAATTCATGCGCAGCCGATCCGGTATATGTCGGTCCGGGCGTGAACGCCAGGGAATTTATCATTGCCTCAGGCTCCAGGGTCACCGATTCGGTGTTCCTGGATAAATGCTTTGTGGGACAGGGAGTGGAACTCGGAAAACAATACTCAGCCGAAAATTCCCTGTTTTTTGCCAACTGCGCAGGATTCCACGGGGAGGCCTGCTCGGTGTTTGCCGGACCCTTCACCGTAACGCATCATAAGTCGACACTTCTGATCGCAGCCTATTTCTCCTTCCTGAATGCCGGTTCCGGATCCAACCAGAGCAACCATATGTACAAGCTCGGCCCGATCCATCAGGGAATCGTGGAGAGAGGTTCCAAAACCACCAGCGATTCTTACCTGTTGTGGCCCAGCAAGATCGGGCCTTTCACGCTGGTGATGGGACGGCATTACAAGAATTCGGATACCTCCGATCTGCCTTTCTCCTATCTGGTTGAAAGCAACGATGAGAGTATCCTTTCTCCGGGGGTTAACCTGAAATCTGTCGGTACTATCCGCGACGCGCAGAAATGGCCCAAACGCGACCGCCGGCGAGACCCTGATCTGCTGGATGTGATCAACTATAACTTACTGAGCCCCTTTACGATCCAGAAAATGTGGCGGGGCAGGGAGATTCTTTTGAGCCTGCAAAAAACATCGGGACAGAAATGTGAATTCTACACGTTTGAGAATACCAGGATCCCCAAAAATGCCCTCGAGCGGGGGATCAGTCTGTATACCCTCGGGATCAGAAAATTCCTGGGAAACTCGATCATCTCCAGGATTGATAAGGGGGATTGCTCAACAGCCGAGAAACTGAGAAAGGTGCTCCGGAGAGGAACAGAATCGGGCACCGGCAACTGGATCGACATGGCCGGCCTTATCACTCCTCAGCATCTTGCCGAAGATCTTCTTGACAGGATCGGCAGTGGGACCGTTGGGAACCTGAGTCAGGTGGAGGAGACAATCAGGAACTGGCATGCCGACTATTATGAAATGGAGTGGACCTGGGCCTGTGAAAAGATAGAACAGGAGTTTGGCTGCTCATTGGAATCCATCACGCCGGAGGAGGTTAAATCAATTGTTCATACCTGGCGAAGAGCGGTAGTGGATCTGGATGAAATGCTCTACGAAGATGCCCGCAAGGAGTTCAGGATCAGCGCCCAGACCGGCTTCGGTACCGATGGCGGTGAACTGGAAAGGTCAAAGGATTTCGGCGAAGTTCGCGGTGATTTCGAGCAAAATCCCGCCGTTATGGCCATCAGAGAACATATCAAAACCAAATCGGCTCTGGCGGAAAGAATACTTACAAAATTGCCCTAAAAATTATGTAGAGACGCATACATGCGTCTGTATTAAGAGACGCATGTATGCGTCTCTACGTATCATTTACAATTACCTTTTATGGTATTGCGCGTCGTAGTATTCCTGATATTTCCCTGAAGTGATCCGCGTCATCCAGGCTTCATTGGCCAGATACCAGTCGACCGTTTTTTCGAATCCCTCCTCAAACTGAAGTGACGGGGTCCAGCCCAGTTCTTCCTGGATTTTGGTGGCATCGATGGCATAGCGCATATCGTGGCCTGCACGGTCCTTCACAAAGGTGATCAGGGATGCGGAGGCGCCGGCGGGGCGGTTAAGCTTGCGGTCCATGATGGAGCAGAGAATGTGGATCAGGTCGAGATTCTTAAGCTCGTTGTGCCCGCCGATATTATAGGTTTCGCCGGTCTTACCCTCGTGGAACACCAGGTCGATAGCCCTGGCATGATCAACCACATAAAGCCAGTCGCGGATATTTTCACCCTTTCCGTACACCGGAATCGGCTTCATGTTTTTTATATTATTGATAGCCAGCGGAATGAGTTTTTCTGGAAACTGGTTTGGGCCATAATTGTTGGAGCAGTTGGTGAGGACCACAGGTAAACCATACGTGTGTCCGTAAGCCCTGACCAGGTGATCGCTGCTGGCTTTGGAGGCGGAATAGGGGCTTTTGGGATCATAGGGGGTGTATTCATAGAAGAACCCTTCAGCGCCGAGGGATCCATACACCTCATCGGTTGAAATATGGTAAAACCTTTTCCCTTCGAAGTTGCCGTTCCAGAATTTCCGGGCAGCATTGAGGAGGTTGACCGTTCCCACGATATTGGTGGTAATGAATGCCATCGGTTCGGCGATGGAGCGGTCAACATGACTTTCGGCCGCCAGGTGGCAGACCCCTGTAATGCCGTATTTCACAAACACTTCATCCATGGCATCCGCATCCCGGATGTCGGCCCTGACGAAGGTGTAGTTGGGAGCCTGATCAATATCGGTCAGATTTTCAAGATTGCCCGCATACGTGAGCGCATCAAGGTTGATGATGTGGTAGTCGGGGTACTTGTTCACAAACAGTCTGACTACATGGGAGCCGATAAATCCGGCGCCTCCGGTGATAAGTATGTTTTGTTTCATAGGTTTCGTTATTTGAGTCCCCTCAGCTTTTTTTCCCAGTTCCAGGCCGAAAGCAGTGTTTCTCCAAGGGTTCTGGTGGCTTTCCAGCCAAGAACCTCATTGGCTTTGTGTGTATCTGCCCACACTTTCTCAATATCCCCCGACCGCCGGCCGACGATCTGATAGTTCACCTTTACGCCGGTTACATATTCAAAAGTATGTACCACCTCAAGCACTGAGCTTCCGGTGCCCGTACCCAGATTGAAGAATTCGAAGTCATTCTGGCTCTTTCCTTTCAGGATCCTTTCAATGGCTTTCACATGGGCAATAGCCAGGTCAACCACATTGATGTAATCCCGGATGGCGGATCCGTCGGGCGTATTGTAATCGTTTCCGAAAACCCTGAGCTGTTCCCTTACGCCGGCTGCCGTTTGGGTGACAAACGGCACGAGGTTATTCGGGACTCCCCTGGGCAGTTCGCCGATCAGTGCCGTAGGATGGGCTCCGATCGGATTGAAATACCTGAGTGCGATTGCCTGGAGCCCCTTTACCGAGGCAATATAATCCTTCAGGATCTCCTCGCTGATCTGTTTGGTGTTGCCGTAGGGTGACTCCGCGGTCTGCACGGGTGCGTCCTCTGTTACCGGAAGGACCTTCGGCTGGCCATAAACGGTGCAGCTGGAGGAGAATACCATGGCCGGAACCTGATGGTTGTTCATGCACTCCAGCAGGTTCATCAGGGAAACCAGGTTGTTCCTGTAATAAAGGATCGGTTTCTCAACTGATTCACCTACAGCCTTAAATGCTGCAAAATGGATGATGGCCTTTAGGTTCTTATATTTCTCAAAGAACTTCTCAAGCCTGGGCATGTCGCACAGGTCGAATTCCTCGAATGCCGGTCTGATACCGGTAATCTGTTCGATGCCGTCGAGGGAGTCTTTAGTGGAGTTTGCCAGATTATCGACAATGACCACCTCAAAGCCCGCGTTGATCAGTTCCACCGCTGTATGCGAGCCGATGTAACCGGTTCCTCCCGTTACCAGTATCAGGTCTTTCATGGGTTTAGTTTTTTTACGGTTCCGTTGACTAAGTTATACTTTTCCCCGCTTTCAGGACAGACGGCCAGTCCGGTTGCATCAAAATGGAGCCGGTGGCCGTGTTCACTCATCCAACCGGCCTGCCTGGCGGGATTTCCGATGACAAGGGCATAAGCCGGAACATCTTTGGTGACCACTGCTCCAGCCCCGATAAAGCAATATTCTCCCAGGGTGATCCCGCAAACAATGGTGGCATTTGCCCCGATGGTGGCACCCTTTCTGACCAGTGTCTTTTCATATTGTCCACGCCTGTTGACGGAGCTTCTCGGGTTTGTGACGTTGGTAAAAACCATTGAGGGGCCCAGAAAAACGTCATCCTCACAAATGACGCCGGTATATATCGACACATTATTCTGAACCTTAACATTGTTACCCAGAACCACATCCGGCGAAACCACCACATTTTGTCCCAGGTTGCAGTTCAGGCCAATCCTGCAACCGCTCATGATATGGGTGAAGTGCCAGATCCTGGTACCTGCGCCGATCTCGCATCCGGCATCTATCACGGAGGATTCGTGCGAATAGTATTCTTTATTGCTCATTTTCAACGGTTTTCAGAAGTGTAGTGCAAATATGGTCCAATTCGGCCTGATCCATTTCTGTGTGAATGGGGAGCGACAGAACCGAGGCACAAAGTTTCTCCGTCACAGGAAAATCACCGGGCTTATAGCCGGCAAAAGCGAAGGCTTCCTGGAGGCTGAGAGGAACCGGATAATAAACCATGGTGGGGATCCCGGCATCCTGCATCTGCTGCCTGACGCGGTCGCGGTTGGCATTTTCCAGAACGATGGTATACTGATGGTAGACATGGCTCGAGAAGGGTGCGGCCTCAGGGATGCGAATCCCCTGCTTCCCTCCGAGCCGGTTGTTATAATAGGCTGCGGCCTCCCGTCTTCTCAGGATGAAATCATCCAGATTCCGCAGGTTAACCCGTAAAATGGCTGCCTGCAGTGTATCAAGCCGGGAGTTGACGCCAATCTGTTCGTGATAATATTTGACTCTGGCCCCATGGTTGACAATCATCTGCAGCTTTTCGGCGATCTTGTCATCACCGGTCAGCAGGGCGCCGCCGTCACCGTAGCATCCAAGTGGTTTGGTCGGGAAAAAGGAGGTTGTGCCAATCACTCCCATCCCCCCGGCCGGATGCAATTTCCCGTCTCCCGACCGGTAGTGGGCTCCCAGTGACTGAGCATTATCCTCAATAACATACAGGCCATGCTCATTGGCGATGCCAAGAATTTCGTCCATTGGGGCCGATTGGCCGAACAGGTGCACCGGGATGATCGCCCGGGTGCGGCTGGTAATGGCCTTCCGGACCTGGTCCGGATCTATATTGAAGGTGTGAGGATCAACGTCTACCAGAACCGGCTTCAGCTTCAGCAGAACCAGGACTTCGACGGTTGAAATAAAGGTAAAATTCGGAGTGATAACCTCATCCCCGGGTTCCAGCGGCAGTGCCATCAGCGCCACCTGCAGGGCATCGGTGCCATTGGCGCAGGGGATCACATGCGGAATTCCAAGGTAATCTGAGAGTTCCTTTTTAAAGGCTTTGACATCGGGACCGTTTATGAAGACTGATGAATCCAGAGCTGCAGATACGGCCTGATCGATTTCGGATTTCAGGCGAAGGTATTGCGAGCGCAGATCCACCATCTCAATGGGTTTGGAAAGGCTCATGCAAGAGGGTTTTTGATGAAAGGTTAAAGTTAATAACTTTGTTGATTATGGATTTATTGCCGGTCATAAGCAAACTGTTATACCAGGAGGAGGGATTGATCATTCCGGGATTGGGCGGTTTTGTATCGCAATACAGGCCGGCCGAGATCCATCCTGAAAGCGGCAATTTTTCGCCTCCGGCCAAAGAGATTGCCTTCAATCCCGATCTGATCCAGAATGATAACAGGCTGGCGGCCAAGGTAAGTGAAATGACGGGTATTCCCTTTGACCAGGCTTCGGAAGAGGTGCTGAAATTTGTGGAATCGGCATGGGCAAAGCTCGGTAAGGGCGACCGTGTGCTGATCGAAGGGATTGGGTTCTTCTACCTCGATCCGGCAGGTCTGGTGAGGTTTCAGAATGACCCGGGAGTGAATCTGCTCCTGGATTCTTTCGGGCTCGTCTCTTTTTATCTGAAAGGGATCCAGACAGAAAGTGAGACTATCTTCAGGAAATCCCCTATTTTCAGACAGGAGGAAGAGGTCCCGGTCAAAGAACCGCTGCCGGGAACCACAATTCCTGAGGTTAAGAACCGTACATTCAGAAGGTTGGTGGTGGCTTTGCCGTTGCTTTTGATCTTTACGCTGCTCCCCTACAATTCAAGGGTTACAAGAGTATTGGTGAAACATCCTGCCACGCTGGCCCCTGAGCCCTCTCTTTTCCGGCTTGATTTTCCGAAGGCCCTGCAGGCTGATACTGTGCGCGAGATCGTTTTTCCGATTGAAGCCGACACCCTGCCCGCGGATTCTGTTATTTAACCACCGATCCGTTCTGCAATTCCTCATCCGGCGTAACAAAGATCAGTCGGTTCAGATTGTCTTCCGCCAGCAGGATCATTCCTTTTGATTCAATACCCTTGATGGTACGGGGCTCCAGATTTGCAAGAAGGGTTATCTGTTTACCGATGATCTGTTCCGGTTCAAAATGTTCGGCAATCCCTGAGACGATGGTCCTGACATCCATGCCGGTATCCACTTTCAGCTTCATGAGTTTCTGGGTTTTCGGAATCCGTTCTGCCTCCAGGATCTTTCCGATGCGGATATCCATCTTTGAGAAATCATCATAGGACACTGCGGGTTTGGCTGCCGGAAGTCCGGCTTCCCTGGCCTCATTGGCTATTTTTGTTTCATGAAGTTTCAAAACCTGCGCATCAACCTGGGCATCCTCGATTTTTTCAAACAGGAGTCCGGGCTGACCAATGGTATGACCGGAACGGATCAGTCCCTCTGATCCTATCGCTGCCCACGGGAGGCTTTCCATATTGAGCCACTCCCTTACCTGCTTCATGCTGAACGGCAGGAAAGGATCCATGAGGATAGTCAGGTTAGCGGTGATCTGGAGGCTGATATCCAGAATAGTGGCTACCCTGCCGGCATCCGTTTTGATCAGTTTCCAGGGTTCAGTTTCGGCCAGGTATTTATTGCCTAAGCGGGCTAATCCCATGGCTTCATTGAGGGCTTCCCTGATCCTGAATGCTTCCATGCTTTGTTCAACCCTGCCCTTGATGGCCGGGATCTCCGCAAGTGTTGCCTTGTCGAAATCGGAAAGTTCACCAGGGGCTGGACATTTCCCTTCAAAATATTTCTGGGTCAGCACAAGCGTGCGGTTGATGAAATTACCCAGCACAGCCACCAGCTCATTATTGTTGCGGGTCTGGAAATCCTTCCAGGTAAAGTCGTTATCCTTGGCTTCCGGGGCATTCGCCGTGAGAACATATCTCAGGACATCCTGCTTGCCAGGAAACTCCTGCAGGTACTCATGCAGCCAGACTGCCCAATTCCGGGAGGTGGATATTTTGTCGCCCTCCAGATTGAGAAATTCGTTGGCAGGCACATTGTCGGGCAGAATGAACTCCCCGTGTGCTTTGAGCATTGCCGGGAAAATGATGCAATGGAACACGATGTTATCCTTTCCGATGAAGTGAATCATCCGGCTTTCATCAGATTTCCAGTATTTTTCCCAATCAGGTGTGAGTTCCTTGGTTGCTGAAATGTATCCGATCGGTGCATCGAACCAAACATAGAGCACCTTTCCGGCGGCGCCTTCTGCCGGCACCGGTACCCCCCAGTCGAGGTCGCGCGAAACCGCTCTCGGCTGCAGTCCCTGATCGAGCCAGGACTTGCACTGACCGTAAACATTGGACCGCCATTCGGTGTGATCTTCCAGGATCCATTTCCTGATCCACTCCTCGTGCTTGTCGAGGGGAAGGTACCAGTGTCTGGTTTCCCTGAGTACCGGCGGGTTCCCGCTCAGCATCGATTTGGGGTTTTTCAGGTCTGACGGGCTTAGCGAGGTTCCGCATTTTTCGCACTGGTCGCCATAGGCTCGCTCATTTCCGCAATGGGGGCAGGTTCCGGTGATATAGCGGTCGGCGAGGAATTGCTGATGCTCTTCATCGAAGAACTGCTCGGAGGTTTTCTCGATGAAATCCCCCTGATCCAACATTTTTTTGAAGAAGGCGCTGGCAGTCTGATGATGGATCGGAGCGGAGGTCCGGTGATAAATGTCGAATGAGATTCCGAACTGAGAGAAAGCATCCTTGTTGATCCCGTGATATTTGTCGACCACAACCTGCGGAGTGATTCCTTCCGCCTTGGCTTTCAATGTGATAGGCACACCATGCTCATCCGACCCGCAGATAAACAGGACATCTTTTCCATTTGACCTGAGATAACGCGTATAAATATCCGCAGGAACATATACTCCGGCCAGGTGACCGATATGGACCGGACCGTTGGCATAGGGAAGTGCGGCGGTAATGAGATGGCGTTTGTATTGTGACATTGAACAGTGATTTTTAACAATTGCAGAACGGACTGCAAAATTATAAAGAAAAATGGATGATAGGCAGGAATTAGGCCAGGCAGGCGAAAAGGAAGCGGCTGATTATCTTACCGCAGCAGGGTATGTGATTCTGGAGCGAAACTGGAGGTTTGTGCACAAGGAGATCGATATTATCGCCCGTCAGGGTAATGATCTGGTCATTGTGGAAGTAAAATCGCGCAGGGCTCCGGTTCTGGAAACTCCTGAACAGGCTGTGCACAAAACCAAGCAGCGGTTTCTTATTTCAGCGGCCAACTGTTACGTGAGGTTTAAAAGAATCCCCCTGGAGGTGAGGTTTGATATCATTTATGTGGTGTACGACCGTGGGAAACCGGATATCAGGCATATCAGAAATGCCTTTTATCCTACCTTGTAGAGTGCCAGCGGCTGAGGCTCTCACGTAGCTCCTCAGCTCTGAAAGGTTTGGAGATATAATCATTCATGCCGGCCTCGAGACAGGTTTCACGGTCTCCCTTCATGGCGTTGGCAGTCATGGCAATAATATAAACCGGATCTGTTACGCCCTCTTCCTCTTCCAGGGCGCGGATCCTGCGGGTGGCTTCCAGTCCGTCGAGGACGGGCATCTGGATATCCATGAATATCAGGTCATATTTCCTCTTATTGTACCGGGTGACCGCCTCTTCGCCATTTTCGGCCAGGTCTACCTGGTAGCCAAGCCGCTCAAGGTTCAGCAGGGCAATCCGCTGATTGATCTTGTTATCTTCCACCAGCAGCAAGGATACAGAATCCGGTACCGCGCCCTCCACCTCAAATTCGACCGAATCCGGGTTGAAATCGACTGGTTCCTCTTCCGTTGAATCCTCTTCTAATTCTTCCGGGATCCTGTTCAGTGCCTTGGATATCACGTTTCTGAGATCTGAAATCTTGACGGGCTTATTCAAATATCCGGCAAAACCCGTTTTGATCAGCTCATGGGTGGTGACGATATCGGCAATGGATGAGAGCATGATCAGCTTGTTGTTACGGATCATCGGATCACTGAACAACATTCTCGCGAAGGAGATCCCGTCGAGGTTCGGCATCTGGCAATCGACCAGTACCAGGTCAAACTCCCGCTCAGTGCCGGCCACTGCCCGGAGGAGGTCCAGGGCAGCCTCGGCATCCATCAGCTCAGTCGACTGACAGTGCCAGAACTCAAGATATTTTCTGAACACTTTCAGGTTGGTTTCATTATCGTCAATCACAAGAACATTGAGTCCCTGGAAATCTGATATCTGTGGATCCTGTGCGAGGGGTGTATTCCGGTCGATAGTGAATTTGGCGGTAAACCAGAAAGTGGATCCCTTGCCGGCCTCGCTTTCCATTTGGATGGACCCCTTCATCATTTCCACCAGCCTTTTGCTGATAATAAGACCCAAGCCAGTACCCCCGAATCTTCTGGTGATCGAGGCATCGACCTGCGAGAACGACTGGAACAGTTTGTCTTTCTGATCCTCACTGATACCAATCCCGGTGTCTGCGACGCTGAACCTGCACTGTATCAAATCGTTGCTGGATTCCTCGATGCTGCAGGTGATCAGGATCTCCCCCTGTTCGGTAAATTTAATTGCGTTTGTGACGAGGTTCAGCAAGACCTGCTTCAGCCTGATCGGATCACCAATAACGGCGGCAGGGATCCGTGTATCGAGGTCAGTGACCAGATTTAAGCCTTTTTTAGTGGCTTTGATCGCCATGCTGTCGGCCACCTCCTCAATTACGCGGGTGACATTGAAGGGTACTTCCTCGAGTTCCAGCTTGTCGGCCTCGATTTTAGAAAAGTCAAGGATATCGTTTATGATGGCCAGCAGCGAGTTGGCTGAATTTTCAATGATCCGGAGATATTCCTGTTGTTCAGGAGAAATTTCCGTTTTCATCATGATCTCCGACATGCCGATGATCCCGTTCATCGGGGTCCGGATCTCATGCGACATATTGGCCAGAAAGTTGCTTTTGGCTTTGTTGGCGGCTTCCGCCTGCTCCTTGGCCTTAAGAATGTCAAAGGTTCTTTCGCGGATGCGATCCTCCAGATCCCGCCTCAGTTCGGTGAATTCCTCCGCAATCTTGTTATAGTTGGCGGTCGACTGCCGGATCTCCGTGAAATCATAGGACGGAAACAACGCCCCCTCCTCCCCGTGCGCCAGGTTGAAGGTTGAATTGTGCATCTCTTTCAGAAACAGGTCGAAGGCAAGATAGTGGATGTACGTCAGGATTCCGACCAGAAAGGCAGAGAGGCCGGCGAAAACAAAAATCAGTGTTAAATTCGGGTTATGATCCTCATATTCAGCTTTTACATACAAGGCTGTAATTACAACTGCCACGGTGCCTAAAAGCACCATGATCATAAATGAAGACTTGAATGAAATGGTGCGCGGTGGAGCGATGGTAAGGTTCCTTTTCCTGATCTCGGCATAGGTTTTAGACCTGATCGGACCCACCAGGAAATCGGTGATCAGGTAGGTGTAATAAACGTAGATCCCGATGGCCAATAACGCCCCGATGCCTATATACAAGGCTGCATCCAGATCTTGCGTTTGGTAAAAAACATAGCCGCAAAGAATCAGCCCGACAAGAGCGGAGTAAACCAGTGCAACCACGAAGTTGTCTCTGGGAATTCTCAGATAAGCTTTGGCAAACCTGGAAAAATCAGGATCCGGGAGCTCCTCCACCGGTGTAAAATCGACCCCGCGAGTCAGAGCTTTGTTGATCGTGCGTGGAATCCTGAAAAACCCCCTGATGCCCAAATGGTTGAATAGTCCGTAATGAATGAAGTGAAGCAGGGTAGTGCAGGAGGTGGAAATAATACCGATCAGGATGGTGGTTTTGGTTAATTCCGGCGGATAATCATGAAGGCTCATCACCAACAGAGTGGCATATAAAACGGCAAACCAGGAGCCGATTACCGAGAACAGGGCGATAGCGAAGGTAAAGGAGAAACGGCGGGAGAATCCAGCAAAAATGCGGCTGAATAAAATATTCGCGATCCGGTAATTGCGGTATGCCTGAATTGCCATCTTTGATGATCGGTTCAGACAAATCTAAGCAAAAATCAGATTAATAAATTGCAGCCTCTTATTTCACTGTTGTCAAACCTTCCCAGAACCTCAAACGATCCGTCGGGATGAAGCCTGCCCAGATCCTGGGTCTGGATGAAGGAGCAGGAGTACCTGTTGGACAGATCGATCACGTCAATTCCGCCAGTTTTTCCAGTCGGCAGGGTTCGGAAAGGGTTGTACGGATCGCGGATAATCACCTGCATGGTTGGGGGGCACCGGAATCGTCCGTCGCCTGTGGACCAGGCCTGGGAAAGGAGTTCCGTCATTCCGTATTCTGAACCAATCTTTTCGACGCTGAATGCACTTTTCAGCACCCGGTGAAGCTCCTCCCGGGTGATTTCCTCCCTTCGGCCCTTCATTCCTCCGGTTTCAATGATCAGCGTGTGTTTAAGCGGGATGCTGAATTGTTCGGCCAGATCGAGGAGGGCGAATGAGACACCGGTCAGGAGGGTTTTCTGGCCGGATTGTTCCAACTTTTTTAAGTTTTCAATCAGCTCCTCACGGTTGTTCAGGTAGAATCCTCCCATTGGATGCCCGCTGATCCGGATCAGCTGATCCATCATGAAAACAAGCGAGGAATTGTTCCTTTCGAGATAGGAGGGCAGCAAGGCAAGCAAGCACCAGGAGGATGGATCGCCGAAGAAATGCCGGAATCCGGCCAGCAGGCTGCCGATGTAGATCTGCTCGTCAAGAATATAATGCCGGCTCGTTTGAAGCCCGGTGGTGCCGCTGGATTCGAATATCCGGACTGGCTCTCCCGTACCCGTTATGACCTTGTGGGATTTGAAAAACTCAACCGGCAGAAAAGGGATCCGGCCGATGGAATCCACCCCGGCCGGATCAATTTCAAGAAGTTCAAGGTAACGCTTGTAAACAGCATTTTCCTCAGCCTGAAGCCTAAAGATTTCAAGGGCGGCGTTGGAAAATGCTGAAGTCATAAGGTAGAAGGATGAATTTAAACCTGTCAGCTTTCAAAAAGCTGACAGGTTTAATAATTAGTACCCCCTGATCGCCTTAATGCCGGGCAATACCTGACCTTCAATGTATTCCAGGAGTGCACCGCCGCCGGTTGACACGTAGGATACCTTGTCGGCCATGTTGAACTGGTTGATGGCGGCGACTGAATCACCCCCGCCCACCAGCGAGAAGGCTCCTTTTTCGGTTGCTCTGGCAATAGCTTTTGCCACTTCAACCGTACCCTTCTGGAAGTTTGGCATTTCGAACACGCCCATCGGGCCATTCCAGAGGATGGTTTTGGAGTTTTCGATCACCTCCGAGAATTTCGCAATGGTTTTATCGGCGATATCGAGTCCCATCCAACCTTCGGGGACCTGGTCAATAGCGGAGACTGAGGTGGCTGCCTCATTGTCGAACTTGTCGGCGTTAACACCGTCGACCGGGAGATAAAAGTTTACACCCTTTTCCCTGGCGGTTGCCAGCACCTTTTTGGCCATCTCAACAAAATCTTCTTCAACCAGCGAGCTTCCAACCTTACCGCCCATCGCTTTGATAAAGGTGTAGGTCATTCCGCCCCCGATAATCAGGTTATCCACCTTGCCCAGAAGGTTTTCGATAATGGTGATTTTGGTTGAAACCTTGGCGCCTCCGAGTATTGCGGTAAATGGCTTTTTCGGATCGCGCATCACCTTGTCGATGCTGCTCACCTCATTGTCCATCACGTATCCGAAGATCGAGTTGCCCGGAAAATATTGTGCGATCACCGTGGTTGAAGCATGAGCCCTGTGTGCGGTTCCGAACGCATCGTTAACGTACATGTCGGCCAGGGAAGCAAGCTTGGCGGCAAAATCGGAATCTCCTTTTTCCTCTTCCTTGTAGAACCTCAGGTTTTCGAGCAGCAGAACCTCTCCCGGCTTAAGAGCGGCGGCCATCTTTTTGGCTTCTTCGCCTATGCAGTCGGGGGCAAATTTCACTTCCAGCCCGAGTTTGCCATTCAGGTCGGATATCAGATGTTTAAGGCTGTATTTTTCTGTGGGACCCTCCTTCGGCCTTCCCAGATGTGACATCAGGATCACAGAACCGCCTCCGGCCAGGATCTTTTTGATGGTTGGGATGGCTGCCCGGATGCGGGTATCATCGGTTATTTCAAAATTACTGTTAAGGGGGACATTGAAATCGACCCGGATTATCGCCCGTTTCCCGGCGAAATGGTAAGTGTTCATCGTTTCCATGTTATATCAGGATTTATGCGACTTAGAAAAGTGCCGTAAAGTTAAAAAATGTTGGCTATTTTTGGCTCTATGCAGTTCAAGGAGATCCCCGGCCAGCACGAAATCAAAGCACGGTTGATACAGTCGGTCAAGTCCAACCGGGTGAGTCATGCCCTGCTATTATCAGGGAGCTCAGGATCCGGACATTACGCCCTTGCCCTTGCCTTTGCGCAGTACCTCCAGTGCCAGTCGCCCACCGATGACGACTCGTGCGGGGTATGTGCCTCCTGCCATCAGGCGGCCGGATATGTTCACCCCGATATTCATTTTGTGTTCCCGGTTGCCCGCACCACCAATAATCCCGGCGAGCCGGTCAGCGATGACCTGATTGCCGAATGGAGGCAGTTCATTGCCGCTGATCCGTTCCCGGTTTTGGAGGAGTGGTATTCCGCCATGAAGATCGAGAACAAGCAGGCGGGGATTTTTAAAAAGGAGGCTGAGGAGATCCTGCGGAAATTTGCGTTTAAATCCTTTGCTTCGGATTACAAGGTGATGGTCGTTTGGCTTCCGGAGAAAATGAACGTTACAGCCGCCAACAAGCTTCTGAAGATCATCGAGGAGCCTGCCGACCATACCGTGTTTCTGTTCGTCACAGAGGATCCGGATGAGCTTCTCCCGACCATCATTTCCAGGACCCAGCTGATCAAGGTTCCGGCCATTGCCAAAGAGGATCTTCTGAAGAAGTTGCAGCAGAGTTTTCCCGATATGGGCGACGAGCTTGAGAGCATCGCCCGCAAGGCCCATGGCGATTATGTGACCGCCAGAAGCATGATTCGGCTGAACGATGCAGCACTCATCAACCGCGACCGGTTTATCCGGTGGATGAGGGTCTCTTACGCACTCAGGGTTCCCGAAATGCTGGCACTTGTGGATGAACTGGCCGGAATCGGCCGGGAGAGGCAAAAGTTATTCCTGACCTATGGTCTGGAGATGATTCGTGAGAACTTCCTCCTGAACCGAGGAGTTCCTGAACTTGCCCTTTTTGATCCGGAAGAGGAGGCCTTTTCCTCGAGGTTCAATGCCTTTATCCATCCCGGAAATGTGGAGGGCCTGATGAAGGAGTTTGGGGATGCCATTTCGCATATCAGTATGAACGCCAATCCGAAGATCCTTTTCACCGATATGAGCTTTCAGATGAACAGGCTTCTTCACCTGCCTCCGCCGGCCTGACCGCCGGGCAGCAGGGATCTGTTTGTGATGCAATATCATTATCTTTACGGCCATGGATACTTTGCAGGATTCGATACTATTCAGGGGTTGTCCCCGATTAGATACAGAAGGAGAGGGCAAGCCCTGCCCCAATACCGGCGGATGCACCAAGCTAAGCGTGTTTGACTGGCTGCGCGACATACCGCAGGGGATATCTGAAAATGACCTGGTGGAAGTGAGATTCAAGAATACCAGGAAGGGGTACTATCTCAATGTCAACTGCCTGAACTTAAAGCCCGGCGAAATGGTTGCCGTGGAGGCCTCTCCCGGACATGATATCGGGATGGTCTCCCTCACCGGTCCGCTGGTCATGAACCAGTTACGGAAATATAAGATCAAACCGGCCGAATATGAGTTCCGGAAGATTTACCGCAAAGCCAAGCAGGCTGATATTGACAAGTGGAAGGAGGCCATTGCCCAGGAGCATCAGACCATGCTCCGCTCCCGTAAGATCGCTCAGATGCTTAACCTTGATATGAAGATCGGAGATGTTGAATATCAGGGAGATAAAACTAAGGCTATCTTTTATTACATTGCTGATGACCGGGTCGACTTCAGGGAACTGATCAAAGTAATGGCTGATGAGTTCAGGATCAGGATTGAAATGCGCCAGATCGGGGCCAGGCAGGAAGCGGGCAGGATCGGCGGGATCGGTTCCTGTGGCCGGGAACTGTGCTGCTCCACCTGGATCACGAATTTTGTGACGGTTACCACCACGGTTGCCCGTAACCAGGAGCTTTCCTTCAATCCGCAGAAGCTTGCGGGTCAGTGCGGCAAACTCAAGTGCTGCCTCAACTATGAGGTGGATGCCTACCTCGATGCGCAGAAGGATTTCCCGTCGGCAGAGATCATACTGGAAACGATGGAAGGGAAGGCCTACCATCAGAAAACCGATATTTTCAAACGGATCATGTGGTACTCCTTTGATTCCGCCACTGCCACCAACCTGATACCGGTTCCGGTTGAACGGGTCCGTGAGATCATTCAGCAGAACAGGCAGGGTGTGGTGGTTGAAAAGCTGCTTGAAAACGACGGTGTCAAACCTGTGGAGGAGATCGGGTATATGAATGCAGCCGGACAGGAGAGCCTGACCAGGTTCGATCAGAAAAAGAAGCGCGATAACCGGCCCCGCTTCAAACCCAAGCTCCGGAACGATCAGAAATAATGAAACGTGCCTTAATCATTGCGGGACTTCTGGTCTCGGCTCTTTTGGCAGGATCCTGCAAAAACCGGAACCTCTATTTGCATAATGTGCCGATCGGCAGGGAAGGCTGGCCGGAGGAGAGGATCATGCGCTTTGATGTGCCTGTAAAAGATACCACGGGAGCCTATACCATTTTTCTGCAGGTGAGGAATGACGGCAGATATGAATCGTCGAACCTATGGCTGTTCGTGACCACCCATTCACCCACCGGCGCCATGATCAGGGACACCCTGGAATGCCGGCTTGCAGATGAGCAGGGCCGATGGATGGGAAAAGGCTCGGGAGGCAGGTACAGTATCGAAATTCCCTATCGTTACCGGGTGCGGTTTCCCAATGCGGGTACCTATGTGATTGAGATTGAGCATGGCATGAGGGCGAATGTACTCCAATACATAACCGATCTGGGTGTCCGGATAGAAAAAGCTTCCTGAGTTGGCACGGATCAATAAAATCATACGTTTCGAGGAGATGCGGACCTTTCCGCATGTGTTTGAACCAGACGGAAAACTGATCCTGACGCAGGATTTCCACATGAAAGGGGTCTGGAAGGAGAAATTCTTCGGTAATCAATCACCCCTGGTGCTAGAACTCGGGTGCGGCCGCGGTGAATACTCGGTGGAGCTGGCGCGGCGGAATCCTGACCATAACCATATCGGTGTCGACATCAAGGGAGCCCGCATGTGGAAAGGCGCCCGTGAGGCTCTTGATGCAGGACTCAAAAACGTGGCCTTCCTGAGGACCCGGATTGAATTCCTTCACCGGATGTTCGGACCACACGAGGTGGATGAAATCTGGGTTACCTTTCCGGATCCGCAACCGCAGAAACCAAGGAAAAGACTCACTTCAGCAAGATTTCTTAATCTATACTCCGGATTCCTCAAACCTGGGGGACTGGTGCATCTGAAATCCGATAGTCTGATTATGTTCGACTATACCCGGCAGGTCCTCGAGCTGAATTCGATCATCCCCGAGATCTCCACCGGCAACCTTTACGGATCCGGTCTGGCCGATGAGATCCTCTCCATCCGGACCCATTACGAATCCGGTTTTCTCCAGACCGGTAAGCCCATCACCTACACACGGTTCAGGCTACCGGGAGAGACTCTTCTAAGGGAGCCTGCAGACTTGAAGGAGTAAGGATAAAGGAGTAAGGATAAAGGATAAAGGATGAAAGAAAATAGTTTTTTTGAGTGGGTGTATGAGGTGGTCAAGCTCATCCCTTACGGCCGGGTAACCAGTTACGGGGCAATTGCGAGATACCTCGGTTCTCCCCAGGCTGCCAGAACGGTAGGATGGGCACTGAATAAATCCTTTTCAGGCGGCGATTTCATCCCGGCCCACCGGGTGGTTAACCGGAATGGTCTTCTCACCGGCAGTCATCATTTCGGATATTCAGGTACCATGAAGGAACTGCTCGAATCGGAGGGTATTTTAATTGAAGACAATTCAATCCTTAATTTTGATACAGTATTCTGGGATCCCTCAAAAGAATTGGAGGATGCTGCGCTGACATTTCCGGAAGATGATTAATTTTGTCTTTATTTAAATTAAATAAAAATAGATGGAAATGCCGGCTCCCTCAGCGGTAATTGATGTGCTGAGGAATGTATTAAATCCAGAAAGTGAGAAGGATATCATCTCCCTCGGGATGGTTCAGGAACTGAGGATTGACAAGGGTAAGATCAGCTTCTCACTGATTTTCCCAAAATCCAGAAATCCGTTTGCCAATGCGGTTAAAAAGAGTTGTGAACAGGCTATTAATCAGGCTTTTGGAAAAGATCTTGAAGTAATCGTCAATATTGGTGCCCAGCAGGTGGTTCATCATGAACGACCCCTGCCCGACGTAAAAAATATCGTTGCTGTTGCCTCCGGCAAGGGCGGCGTAGGTAAATCAAC
>Ga0172369_10002270_pt1 | contig 26660 bp, 21 predicted proteins | sample LakKiv25m_FD_114539 | JGI IMG/M metagenome (GOLD analysis project Ga0172369, IMG submission 114539) | Freshwater microbial communities from Kabuno Bay, South-Kivu, Congo - kab_022012_11.25m | ecosystem: Environmental > Aquatic > Freshwater > Lake | place: Democratic Republic of the Congo...
ATAAAAAACAATAAATAAATAATTTTTAAAAAATTATTTATTTATTTTAAAAAAAATTATTTTAATAATATTTTATTTTTATAAATTTATAAAAATCGTCTCAGATTTTTTTTTTTTTTTTAATTTTGTATTCAATTTTTTTCAAAAACTTTTTAACATCAATACTAAGTATTAATAATTTATATGGTTTATGAAACTTATAGTATAATTTTTTAATTTTGAATGGTATTTGTTACTATAAAAATTTTTCTGAATATTTAGTCCGATCTAATTATGTTGCAAATAATTTCCTGATAATATTAGATACTTTATTAAATTTATTAATTTACATTACTAACGATTAATATTCACATCATTTTCGTTTAGATTTAATTATTTTTAGGAGAATAGTTTTGAATTTAGAGAGAATCAAGTTAAAAATAAACAATTACTCAAGAACTTTTTGGGTTGCAAATGGAGTTGAATTGCTCGAAAGAGCGGCTTTTTATGCTATGTTTATCTCAATATCCGTTTATTTATCAAAAGTTGTGGGATATAATGATATATGGGCGAGTATCATTGGTGGATTTTTCAGTGCGGGTGTATATCTATTACCAATGTTTGTTGGAGCATTATCAGATAAAATGGGCTTTAGGAAGTCAATCATTATCGCATTTTTGTTTCAGTCTATAGCATATTTTACATTAGCGGCTCTTCCCTATAAGATGACTGTTTTTCCCGCATACATCCTTTTAATGGTAGGTGGTTCTTTTATTAAATCTCTGATTACGGGAACTGTGGCTAAAAGTACAACTGAATCAAACAGGGCAAGAGCTTTTTCAATTTTTTATTTCATCGTGAACATAGGTTCTTTCACAGGAAAAACATTTGCTTATCCCGTCAGAATTGAATTAGGTTTGGAAGCAGTAAATTTTGTATCAGCAGGATTAACATTAATTGCTTTAATAGCTGTTTATCTGTTTTATAAGAACGTTGACTTGAGCCATGAGGGAAAAACATTCAAAGAAACCTGGAATGCTCTCGCAGGAGTGTTATTGAAGCCAAAGTTGCTCTTTTTAATATTGATAATAGCAGGTTTTTGGTTGATTCAGCATCAAATGTACGCATCTATGCCAAAATACATATTGAGAATGGTAGGTGAGCATGCCGCTCCTGAATGGATTGCCAACATTAATCCGGCAGTTGTCATGATTTTTGTAGTAATTATAACTAATTTCATGCGTAAAAGGAAGGCAATAACTTCACTCAAAGTGGGACTTTTCATTATGCCGTTTTCTACCATTTTGATGGCAATGGGACCATACATTGAGAAGATGACAGGTGATTCGATATCGTTGGGATTGTTTTCTTTGCATCCGATAACTTTAATGATGATAATCGGAATTGCTTTTCAAGGTTTAGCCGAATGTTTCATTTCGCCGAGATATCTCGAATATTTCTCTTTGCAGGCACCTAAAGGTGAGGAAGGATTATATCTTGGTTTTTCTCATTTGCATTCTTTTTTTGCTAATCTCATCGGATTTTTTATTTCAGGATTTTTACTCGATGCTTTTTGCCCAGACCCTCAAAGAGCAGACCTTGTTAATTTAACTCCGCAGCAATTAGCACCTTATTATGCAAATGCCGATTATATTTGGTATGTGTTTGCCGGAATTGGATTTCTTTCTGCCTTATCTCTTGTTGTTTATGAGAGGGTTTTCAAATATCTTGACAGCAAAGTTAGAATTTAAGGAATTATTAATTTCTTTTACTGAGTGTGATAAAGTTAATGAAGAAAATTGATTTTATGAAAAAGTTTAACGACAATTGTAAAGGAAAACTTTGTAAATTTGATTTTTTAGGAAATTGAAAATTATTACAGGTTTTTTTTAGATGCAAATAACACGGTCATTTATACCGAATTTATTTACTTTGGCGAATCTTTTTTCGGGATTTACTGCACTTATTTATATTTCGTCAGGAGATTATCACCGTGCAGCGGCATTCATTCTCTTTGCGGCTGTATTTGACATGCTTGATGGAATTGTAGCAAGAATATTCAGAGCTACAAGTGAATTGGGAGCAGAGTTGGATTCTTTATGCGATGCCGTTTCTTTTGGAGTAGCTCCAGCTTATATGTTGTACCATATCTATTTCTATCATTTTGGACCAATGGGAATCCTGATAAGTTCACTTCCGGCATTAGCTGGTGTACTGAGGTTAGCAAGATTCAATGTAATGACAGTTAACTTTGAGGATAAGGATTATTTTACGGGTATGCCCATTCCTTCAGCGGCTTTAACAATTGTTTCCTATGTGATTTTCTTTCACATAAAACCTGATATCCCTTATAACTTAAAAGAAATTTTAATATATACAGTAGCCATATTATCATCGGCAGCAATGGTTTCGAAAATTAAATTTGACAATCTGCCCAGACCAACAAAAAAATCTTTCAAAAAAAGACCAGTTGCAGCAATTGTATTCATTTTAGGTTTGTTAGCTTCATTTTTGAGTAAAGGAAGACTTGTTTTCCCTATGATGCTCGTTTATATTGTTGTAAGCAGTATAAGGCATTTTGTAGTTTGGATTAAGGAGACAAGAGAAGCAACTGACGAGTTCGATGAGACAGAAGATTTCGACGAAAGCCAATATAACCTTTGATTTAAGTAATTCATGCTTCTTAGCATGTTATTACGCATTTTGTTATTGCAGTAATTTTGGTTAATTTAAATTAAAATAGATTTACATTTTGGGAAATTATTGATGAAACAATACAAAGCAAAGATAAAAATTACATTGCGAAAAGGAATACTTGATGTTCAGGGCAAAGCAGTTGAGCATGCTCTTCACTCTATTGATTTCAAATCACTTACGAATGTTAGAATTGGAAAGTATGTTGAACTGAATGTTGAAGCTGAAAATAGCGAAAAAGCCAGGGATATTGTTCAAAATGCAAGTGAAAAGCTGATAGCCAATCCAATAATCGAAGATTTTGAAATTTCCGTTTTTGAATAACAGAGGAAGAAAACTAATGATGAAATATGGAATAGTTGTTTTCCCCGGCTCAAATTGTGACCATGATGCCTTTTCATCCGCTTCATTAGCAGGAGCAATGACCGAGTATTTATGGCACAAGGATACTCAAATACCGAAAGATATTGATTGTATTATATTACCGGGAGGTTTTTCTTACGGAGATTATCTAAGATGTGGAGCCATTGCAAGATTTTCGCCAATAATGAAAGAAGTAATTGATTTTGCCAATATTGGCGGTTTGGTTTTAGGCATTTGTAATGGTTTCCAAATTCTTTGTGAAAGCGGATTATTACCTGGAACCTTACTCAGAAATAATTCATTGACATTTAAATGCAAAGATGTTCATTTAAAGACTATCAATAATTCAACAGTTTATACTTCTTCACTAGAAATGGAAGAAGTAATTACTATTCCTGTTGCACATGGCGAAGGTAATTATTTTGCAGATGAGGAAACTATTACAGAATTGGAATCAGAGAACAGAATAGTTTTCAAATACAGCGAGTTGGATGGTAGAGTGACAAAAGAATCTAATCCAAATGGTTCTTTGAAAAATATTGCAGGTATCATCAATAAATCAGGGAATGTTTTAGGAATGATGCCTCATCCCGAAAGATATTGCGAAAGTATTTTAGGAAGAAACGATGGATTAAAGATTTTTAAGTCTATAAATAGCAAATAGCTTAAAGCTGATAGCTAAAAGCTGACTGCGAATTGAGCAAGAAAGTAAAAAAAGAAAATATGTTTAAAAATTGAAAATTGTAAAATTAAAATATAAGGTGTAAAATGTTTGGATTACCAGGTGGATGGGAATGGATTCTTATTGTATTCGTTATTGTTTTGTTATTTGGAGCAAAGAAAATTCCCGAACTTTTCAAGGGACTTGGTTCGGGAGTTAAGGAATTTAAAAAAGCTGCTTCGATGGAAGATAAAGGCGAGAGCAAGAAACTTGAGGAAAAAGCAGAATAGTATTCTGTACTTTAGCATATTGTATAATTTCAATTTGGGAACTAAATGTTTGATATTGGCGGACCTGAACTATTGGTTATTTTGTTGGGAATTATCGTTTTATTCGGTCCCAAAAAAATCCCAGAAGTTGCCCAAATGATTGGAAAGGGCATACAAAAGGTCCGTACAGCACAAAGCCAGTTCAAGGAGCAAATTGATGAAATTCAAACTGAATTAGCTGTTGTCGGTAAGACTGATTTTTCATCTGACAGGAAAAGCCCGATAAAAGAAATAAATGCAAATGAATTAACTGTTGAACATTTTTCTGATGTTAATGCACAAGTCAATTCAGATAATGAAAATCAAAATATCCCAAATTCTGAAATGAACGGTATTAATCCACTTAATGAAAATGCCATATCAGAACCCTACAAATTAGATATACCGGAAAAAGATGAAGAAAATTCCGATGAGACATACCTGACCGGGAATTCTAATAAACTTCAGGGATAACAATATATTTTGGATTTATTTTTTGGGAATAGTAAAAACGAACTTTGTTCCAACGTTAGGTTGACTTTCAATAATAAGTTTACCACCATGTCTTTCGATAAATTCTTTTGTAAGAATCAGCCCTAACCCTGTACCTTTTTCCTGAGCTGTTCCCAATGTTGTCGTACGAATATCAATTCTGAAAATCTTTTCAATGTCTTCATTTTTTATGCCAATTCCGGTATCAGCAACAGAAAGTTTCCAGTTATCCTTCTCATCGAAGAAATCAATCGTTATTGTCCCGCCGGAATTTGAGAATTTTATAGCATTTGAAATTATGTTTCTTAGAATACTATACAGCATATTCTTGTCGGCAATCATTTCGGCATTTTCCGGAATATTAATAACGAGATTAATCTTTTTCTCCTCGGCATGTAAGCGATGATGAGCTAATATATGTTTGAATACGTGGCTTAAGTTTATTTTCTCAGTGATAAATTCAATTGTACCTGATTGTGAACGTGACCATTGCAATAGATTTTCGATGAGATGTAAGGAAGTTTGAGCAGAGTCATCGAGAACTTTGGTGATTTCCATTATCTTTTCTTTGCTTAACTCATCAAATTTATTGGATAGTAATTCGGTAACATTTTTGAACCACCATAAAGGACTCTTGAGGTCGTGAGCCATTATGCTGAAGAATTTATCTTTTGCAACATTTGCTTCATTAAGTTCATGGTTTAACTGTTCCAGACTTTGATTTTGCTCGGTAATCAATTTATTCTTTTCTTCGAGTAAGAGGTTTGCATGTTTTTTAGTTTTGTAGCGATTGTAAAGAATGATAACAATAATTATAACTAAGATTGATGACACAATGATGAAAATCATCTGAAGTCTGTTTGTTTTACGCAATAGTTCATTTTCTAGAGTTTTATTTTCTGTTTCTATTCTGACTTCAAGTTCAGATATTTTATTTCTACTTTCTTCATTAAAGATTGAATCGCGAATAGCTGTAAATGCTTTTTCATATTTGAAGGCATTTTCAAAATCATTTGTCTGATGATATATTTGAGAGAATAAATTAAAGATAATCGCCAATAAGTCAGGAGATTGAGAATGAACTGCTAATTGATAACCTTCTTGTGCGACTTTTAATGCTTCGGGAAAATTCTTTTTTTGTAATTGAGCATTTGCAATATTAGCCAAAACCAAAAAGCGATTTCTGTTATTAAATTTCCCATTGAAAATTTCCAATGCCATATTCAAATACTTCAAAGCTTCATCATAATTCTGCATGTAAATATGAGTGATACCCAAGTTGGTATAGGCATTAGCCAAACCTTCGGTATTACCGGTTTTTTTGAACATTTCTAAAGCACTTAAATTGTAATCCAATGCTTTTTCCAAGCTATCAATATTCGCATAAATCAAAGCTATATTAGATAGGGACTTGGCGATTCCTGCAGTATCTTTTAATTCTCTGAATAGTTTTAATGATAAAAAATTATATTCCCTTGCCTTTTCGAAATTTAAAATGTAATAATAAACAATTGAAATATTATGATAGGACTCTGCTATTCCCTTTTTGTCATTCAAGTCTTTGTTGATTTTCAATGCATCGAGGTTTAAAGTCAATGCATCGTTATATTTACTGATTAGTCCATAAACATCACCGAGAGCTATTGAAATAGTAGCGATTAATTTGTTATTCTTTTCTTTTTTGGTAATTTCCAGAGCTTTTGTTAAATGCTGGAGTGATTGTTTATATTCTCCTTGAATCTTTAAACAATTTGCAACCAGCATTTCAAATTTGATTATCAAGTCAGAATTTTGAGAATTCTTGGCGATGTTCAGCCCATCGTCAGCATATATCAAAGATTTTTCCGGATAAATATTCTTATTGGTATTAACAAAATTGACAATTGCTTCGAGTTTTTCATCTTCTTTGAAATTGTTATAATTTGATATTACGGAATCGGTTTGTTGAGCGTAAAGATTAAGAAAAAAACTGCTAGAAAACAACAAAATTGTTGTCATTATGAGCATTCCAGTATTCCTTCTTATACGCATCATAAAATTATAACTTGATAATGATATAGAATCAACTACATATATTTAGTGAAGTTTTATACAAACAATTAGTTGAAACTACTACAAATATCACCCTATTCAGTTTTTATTTTTGTACAAATAGTAATTTAATTAGTTCTTTAATAATTTAAAAAAAACTATAAAGAAAAAAAGTTTACAGCTTTTTTTCGTTTTATCACTAATAAATTAAAAAAATATTAGTAATTATTAAAATAAATTTGTTATTTATTTTGAAAATTTTGAAAAATTGTTTATTTTTAATTGGAAATTTATTAAGTTTGAAGAAAATAAAGTAAAAAGATGGTTAATTTAATTAAATATACTATAATACTGTTTATTGTATCTCAATTGACATTGCATCTTTTTTCTCAAGGGAAAATTGATGTAATTGCTCAATACAGTTGCAATAATTCAGATGTTACGGGTACCATTGTTAGAGACACTGATAACAACGGCGTTTATGATACATATACTGTTACCTGGTGTAATGGTTCAACAAACTCCTATCCTATCCTTGCAATTGGTGATATTAGGAGATGGCCTCCTACCGGAATACCGACAAGAGAGATAATTGAATCAAATCAATCCAATAAAACGTTTACTGAAGCATACTTCACAATGAGTAGTAGTATTATTCTTTGCTGGTTTGTCAGAAGAGATAACTGCGATACTGTTTATTACTATGATAACCGACCTGAATTAATGCTTCTTGATGTTAACGAATATCAAAGCAATAATATTCTATTCAAACTAATGCCTATCCCAGCGAATGACTTTGTTGCTATTGACTATACTTTAAATGAAAGCAGTTGGGTAACTATTACATTATATAATGAAATAGGAATTGCTATTGATAATATTCAAAGACAATTCATCAGTCAGGGCTCTTATAACATTCGATACAATTTGAATGGACTGAGTTCGGGTAATTACTTTATTACAGTAAAATTAGGAATGGAAGAAATATTTACAAAACCAATTATTATTGCAAGATAAGCTTTTATTGATTTTTCCTAAACGGTTTTAATTGTTATATCAACATTTAAAGCCGTTTTTAGTTTTTTAATAAATATTGTTCAATCTAATAAATTTTGGTCAGAGATGGGAATTACCGTTTCATGAGTAAATATTTAGTGAATGTATAGGGAACAATCAAATTTCAATTTGAAGAGCTATCGGCTCGCTCAGAAATTATCAAAATAAAAATGTGTTTCCAGAATCTAGGTTTTTTAAAATAATCAAGCATGATATAAACCAGCAACTTTCAGATTTTATTTTAGTTGATTTGAGATAAATAGAAGGTGAGGCACCGAGGAATGCAGGAAATTTGAATTTTTTCTATTTTCATTAAATTTCAAAATTTTTCATTAAAAATAAATAAATTTTACGAAGAAATTTTATAATACCTAAAACACAAATGTTACAGAAAAGGTAACTTTTTGTTCGATTTTTGTTTTTTAATCAAGCTATTCTCCTTAATTTGCATTTGCTCTTTGAGCATAACTTAAATTTTTGATAACTAAGGGACATTGAACGTAAGATTAAGGTTTTTTACTTATGCTGAATGTCCCAAAATGATTTATATAAAAGGAGATGATTTTTATGAAAGACGGTTCATTCAATCCGTTTAAAATGGCACAGCAACAATTCGATGCCATAGCGGAAAAATTAGGATTAGATCAGGCAACACGTGATTTATTAAGATTCCCAAACAGGGAAATTCATTTTAACATTCCGGTTCGTATGGACGACGGCAGTTATAAAGTATTCAGAGGATTCCGCTGTCAGCACAACGATGCAAGAGGACCTTGCAAAGGTGGTATTCGCTTTCACCCACAGGAAACAATTGATACAGTTAGGGCGTTATCAATTTGGATGACTTGGAAGACTGCAGTAGTGGACATCCCTCTTGGTGGGGGAAAAGGTGGTGTTATCTGTGACCCCCATAATCTTTCTATGAGAGAGCAGGAAGCTATTTGCAGGGGTTGGGTACGACAATTATACAAACTTGTTGGTCCCGTTCAGGACGTTCCAGCACCAGACGTAATGACAACAGGTCAGCACATGATTTGGATCCTTGATGAATATGAAAGAATAACCGGATATAAATCACCCGGTTTCATTACTGGCAAACCTCTTGGAATGGGTGGTTCACTTGGAAGAACTGTAGCTACGGGTTATGGTGTTATGTATACTGTCAGAGAAGCTTTGAAAGAATTAGGTATTGACATCAAGAAAACATCAGCATCTTTTCAGGGTTTTGGCAACGTTAGCCAATATGCCTTGGAACTTTATACAAAATGGGGTGGAAAGGCAATTGCAGTATCAAGTTGGGACAATACAGAAAAGAAATCATATACGTTCAGGAAATTAGATGGAATTGATTTTAACAAATTGCTCGAAATAACAAACAGATTTGGCGAAATTGATAAGGTTAAAGCTAAAGCAATAGGATTTGAAATTCTCGATGGTGGTGCCTGGATTGAACAGGAAGTTGATATTCTCGTGCCTGCCGCTTTGGAGAATCAGGTTAATGCAGAAACTGCACCGAAAATTAAAGATACCGTTAAATTAATTTGTGAAGGTGCAAATGGTCCTACAACTCCCGAAGCAGATGAAATAATTAAAAAGAAAAACATTTGGTTGATTCCCGACTTTTTAGCTAATGCAGGTGGTGTAACATGCTCATACTTCGAACAGGTTCAGTGCAACATGAATTACTTCTGGACAAAAGAAGAAGTTTTGCAAAGGTTGGACCAAAAGATGACTGATGCTTATCATGCAGTTTCTGATATGGCGCGTAATAAAAAAGTCTATATGCGTGATGCGGCTTATCTGATTTCAGTTTCGAGAGTAGCAGAAGCATGCAAAATGCGTGGATGGGTTTAATTTAATTAACAATTAATAATTAACAATTTAAAATTGTTAGGGTGGAATGCGAAAGTGTTCTGCCCTTTTTTTTAAAAATAATGTACTAACATTCACCGATTACTTTTTTATCGCCAACAGCGGTTATTATTAAATCTGAGGTTGTAAAGTATTTTTTTTGACATTCATATATTTCTTCAATTGAAATATCTTTGACTTTTTGATAAAAAGTATTATAATAATTTTCATCCAGATTATTGACAATTTGATTTTTTATCAATCCGGTTATCTGTCTGCATGTTTCTGTGCTTCTTATAAATGAACCAAGAAGGTATTGACGGACTAAAATATATTCTTCCTCGCTGATTTTCTTAATTCCCATAAGTTTTGTTTGTTCCAATATTTTTTTAATTGTATCGCTTGTGGCTTGTTTTTTTATGCTTGTTGAAACGACAAATATGGATGCAAATTTTTTTGAATTGACGTATGAACTTACTCCATAAGTATAACCCAAATCTTCTCTCAAGAGTTTGTTCAGGCGTGACATGAAGTAGCCACCAAAAACAGTATTAGCAAATTGCAATCCGGGAAAGTCAGGATGATTTCTTGTTATTGTTGGTTTTCCAATTCTTAGATTAGTTTGCTCACTGTCTTTTTTATTTTTGATTATTATTTTATTAGCACCATTTCTATAAATAAAATTTTTCTCAATGTCTTTACTTTTTGGGGTTATAGAATCGCTGAAATATTTTTTAAACAAATTTATTAATCGAGATATATTGAAGTTACCTGAAACAATAATGTTGACATTATCGAATTCTAAAAATTTGTCATACCAATTGATGCAATCAGAACGTTTTATATTATTAACTGTACTTTTTGTTCCAATCATCGGATGACCATAAGGATGTCTTCCAAATACTGCATGATTAAATGCAATATCAGCCAAATAAGAAGGGTCTGCCATCTCTTGCTCGATATCTGCAATATGTTTTATTTTGAACCCATCGATTTCATTTTTAGGAAAAGTTGAATTGAAAATGCAGTCAAATAAAATGTCCAAGCATTTCTCCGAGTACGGTTCCAAACACGTGAAGCCGGCTTTTGTATAGTCCCAATTTGATGAAATACTTAAAGTAGCTCCTAATCTGTCGAATTCTTCTGCTATTTGCATACTTTTACGTCTTTTAGTTCCTCTTTTTAACATCTGTGAACTAAAATATGATAAACCGGGAATTTCTTCAGAATAAGCTCCCACAGGGAAAAGGATTTCAATATTTGTAAGCGGTTGACTACTGTCTTCAATCGCAAATAAGGTAATATTCTTATTTATTGATATTTTCACATAATGCGGAAATTTAAAATCAGGAATTTTTGAATTTATCGGTACCGTTTTTTTTATACCCTTCATGATTAATTCTTTAAAATATAATTTATTGGAAAAATTCTTTACAAATTTCTAAAAGTTCTGATGTTATCATTGCTGTAGCCCCCCATAGAGGTGCTGAAGGATGGATGTCCCAAATCGGGACTTTGACTTTAGTACCTTTGAAGTCCCATTCTTCATCTTTCCTTGCTTCATTAGAGATTAATTTTATCAATGGTACAAAGAAAATATCTTCAACTTCATCGATGTTGGCTTTAACTTCCAAATCTTCTTCAGTAAATCCAATTACGGGTGTAATAATATTATCAGAAGGTGGAACAAATAAATCGGTTAATCTACCTAAAATCTTTATTTTTTTTGATTCAATACCCGTTTCTTCAAATGTTTCCCTTAAAGCAGCATCTTCAACTGATTCATCTAATTCGCACTTACCTCCTGGGAAACTTATTTGCCCACTATGGCTTATGTTCTTACTTCTTAAAGTAAATAATAAATTATAATTACCAGAATTACATGCAATTAATACCATTACAGCATTGTGTTTTGCTGTATCAGTCTGTTTGAAAGTTCTGAAGAAGTCTTTGGCTGTTGTTGGTGCCATTAATTTCTGAGATTCCAATCCCGGTAATGGTTCTTTTAACCTGACCTTTAAAAAATCTATTAATGAATTATTCTTATCCATTTAAAATATTTTGATATATAATCTTTCTCTCATAATTTTGTCAGCAACGAATGTTATACTGAATTGTTTTATAGATTGAATAAGATAAAATTAATGGAAAACAAGGATTTTTTTGAAAAAGTATTTGAGATTGTCAGGCAAATTCCCTTTGGGAAAGTAACAACTTATGGCTATATAGGTAAAGCGATTGGTTTAAAATCCTCTGCGAGAATGGTCGGTTGGGCATTGAACTCGATAGCAGGTGATTTAACCATTCCTTGCCATAGGGTTGTTAATAGAAATGGAGAATTAACCGGGAAAAGATATTTTTCAACACCAACAATGATGAGGGAACTTCTCGAAGCTGAAGGGATTGAAATTGAAGATGAACATTTAGATTTGAAAAGATATTTATGGATTCCTTAACTTAACAATTAAACAAATTTATTTATTCTGTAAAACACACTATTTTTTTATTTATCACGTCAAAATCACAAATAAATATTTAACAAATTTGAGGTAAAACAATGAAGCTGTTAATCAATTTAACTGTTATATTTTTACTGGCTGTTTCAGCAGCGATTTCTCAGCCAAAAATTGAGATTGTTGGCGGCGACACTTACGATTGGGGTGAAGTTAACGATAGCCAGACAACTTTAAAAGCAAAGGTAAAGATAAAAAATGCCGGGAATGAAAAACTCAACATCACAGAGGTGAAACCTACTTGTGGATGCACGACTGCACCATTAGATAAAAACGAACTACAGCCCGGGGAATTTGCAACTTTAGATATTACTTTAAGAACAGGTGGTTCTGGAAATGAACTCTCAAAAACAATTCGGATAATGTCAAATGACCCTAAAGAAGCACAAAAAATTCTTTGGCTAAAATGTAAAATCATCCGCGAATTTCAGGTTTCTCCAAATAAATTCTTTTCATTTCAGGATATGACCGTCGGAAATGAGAAAACCGAGAAGGTTACTTTAATGAATAATTCAAAAGAAGTAATCAAGTTATCTGATTTTGTCGTTGAACCAAAGGAATTGACTATTAATCTCAGGGGAGAAGTAAACATTAAGCCCGGCCAGAAAGTTGACCTTGTTGCAACAGCACGACCTAAAGAGCAAGGTAACTTTAGAGGAAGCGTTACATTTAAAACGAATCAAAAGGACAATGCTGAAGTTACAATTAATGCTTTTGGCAGAGTAAAACCTAATCCCATTTTTAATGATAACAAATAAAAATTACATACAAGTTTTAAAAGGTGTTTCTTTCAGGGGAACACCTTTTTTTATTCTTAATTGTCTTAGAAAAAAATTAATTAAATTAATTGACAAAATAAGATTAATTTGAAAAATAATTTTTAGACAAGGATAATGAGAATTTTAAAAATAGCACTACCAGTTCCAAAGAGTACATTATTTTCGTATTCTTTGCCGGATAATATCCAAGCGAATGGTATTCTGCTTGGCAGACGTGTTTTAGTTCCGTTCGGGAAAAATAATCTGATAGGTGTTGTTGTTGAAACTTCTGAATCTGCTGGTGATGAGAAATTAAAAAAAATAATACGGATTTTAGATGATATGCCAGTATTATCCGAAAATTTACTGAAACTCACCAAATGGATTTCGGAGTATTATTTTTGCTCTTGGGGAATTGCTTTGAAAGCTGCATTGCCTGAAGGATTGTCTGTGAAAAGCATCACAAAAGTCAAGTTAATGAAGGATTTATCTGACGAAGATATTTATTTATTATCAAAGAAAGCACCCAAGAGGGCTTCAATTCTAAAATTGTTAAAAGAGCACTCCGGTAGCTTAAATCTGACTTTCATTGAATCAAAATTAAACAGCAGTTCGCTCAAATCACAAATTGAATCACTTGTTAAGGCAGGTATAATATCAATCGAGAGTATATCGGGCAAACAGATTGCTCCTAAAATAGCTAAGGCAATATCATTATCAGAATTATTTCAAAGTAATGCAAATTTTCTCGATGATTTAAAACATTTAGAAAAGAAGGCACCTAAACAGGCACTTTTGCTGAGTAAATTAGTTCAGATAAGTCAAGAAAAAAAATATTTATTGAATAAAGAAGTACAAGATTTATTTAACATCAATTCGAGCGTTATTAAGGAATTGGTAAAAAAAGGATTTATCAAAGAAATAGAAATTGAAATTGAACGTGGGGAATCCACTTCTGAAAAAAATAATTTAAGTAAAAGGAATGAGATAGAGCTTGAGCTAACAACGGAACAGAAAGATTGTTTAGCATTTATTATAAGAAATATTAATAATGGAATTACAAAACCAATTTTAGTTCATGGAGTAACCGGTAGTGGCAAAACACTGATTTATTTTCATGCAGTAAAATATGTGTTAGACATGGGGCAAACAATATTAATCCTTGTACCTGAAATTTCACTGACACCTCAGCTTATAGATAGGTTTCAGCATGTATTTCCAAATCAGGTAGCTGTTTTCCACAGCAAAATGTCAGTGGGAGCAAGATTTGACTCTTGGAAATCAATATTAGATGGAACTAAGAGAATTGTTTTAGGAGTAAGGTCTGCAATTTTTTCTCCTTTGAAAAATGTTGGTTTGATAATCATTGACGAAGAACATGAACCTTCGTATAAGCAAGATGCCCCTGAACCCAGATACAATGCAAGAGATGTTGCCATAATCAGAGCTAAATTCGAAAATTCAATAGTTATTCTTGGCTCTGCAACACCCTCTCTTGAGAGCATGGAAAACGCAAGGAACAGTAAATACGAACTGCTCGAAATCAAGGATAGGGCTGATGGAGCAAGATTGCCTCAAATTAAAATTATAAATACAAAAGATGCAAGAAAATCATGCAGAATGTATGGTTCATTAACTGAGGATTTACTCATAAAAATAGAAGAAAAAATATTAAAAAAGGAAGGAGTGATATTATTTTTAAACAGGCGTGGTTTTGCACCTGTTCTTGAATGTCCCGAATGTGGATTTATCCCGGAATGTGACCAATGTTCGGTGCCTTTGACATATCACAAAAAATCAAATAAGCTAAATTGCCATTACTGCGGTAAAATTTATCACACTTGGTCAACCTGCCCATCTTGTGGAAGCCCGGTTTTAAGTGAGATAGGTTTTGGTACTCAAAGAATCGAAGAGGATTTAATTACTTATTTCAATGAAAGAAATATAAAACCGGTAATTCAGAGAATGGATTTGGATACGACTGCTACAAAAGGTTCACATAGGGAAATACTAACAAATTTCTCATTGGGGCATACAGATATTTTGGTAGGTACTCAGATGGTAGCTAAGGGGCTGGATTTTGAACGAGTAACTTTAGTTGGTGTAATCAATGCAGATTTACAATTATATCAACCTGATTTTCGTGCAACTGAAAGGACTTTCCAACTTATTACTCAGGTGTCGGGAAGAGCAGGTAGAACCGAAGCAAAACCGGGTGAGGTAATAATACAAACATCACATCCTGAAAACTTTGCGGTCAAACATGCAGTGAATAATGACTATTCGTCTTTTTTCGACAATGAAACAGAGCATCGTAAATCAGCAGATTATCCGCCTTTTTCAAGATTTTGCATTATTGAATTTTCAGGTAAGGATGAAAGTATGGTTGAAAATAAATCTCAGGAATTTTTCAGTTTTCTTCCAAAGAAGTCATCATCTGTTGTCGTTTACAAACCCTTCAGTCCTTATATTTTCAAAATCAGGGGTTCTTTCAGAAAGCTAATTGTTCTAAAAAATATCAAAGAATTTGACAGCGGCGGCAAGGAATTAAGAAAGTATCTGACTTTTGCACTGAAAGAATATAATTTGAAGTCTGCATCCCAAAAAGTAAGAATAAAGATAGATATTGATTCATTTTTGTCATTATAGTTAATTGAGATTAAATCGAATTATCGTTAGATGACCTTTGTATCTATGCGAATTATTACTAATTTTGCAGGGCATGATGTTTGTTTAAATTTTTAAATTTTATGAAAAGTTACATTAAAATTATATTATTTATATTTGTTTCTAATTACTGCTTTTCTTTTGTTCCTGCGGAAAGCGAAGAATTCAAAATTCATTGTACGATTAATAATAGCAAAGAAATTAAAAAAGCTTATCTTTATGATTATTGTTTTGGAAAATATAATTTGATTGATACTGCAGAAATTAAATACGGTAATTTTGAGTTTCGTTTGAATTCAAACAGTCATCCGGGAATTTATAAAATCCGTTTAAGTCCTGAAAGAGTAATAGAGAACATCATTTTTAATTATGAAAACATTGAATTGTCTGCTGATTATAACAGGTTAGAAGAATCACTGAGTTTTACAAAATCCGAAGAAAATAAGATTTTTTTGGAGTATAATAATTTTCTGTATCGTGAAAGAACTAAGGAAAGAGCTTTGAATTATCTTCTTTCTTATTATACAGAGCAGGATAAATTCTATAATGACATCAGAACAGAACTTCGTCACTTGAGTAAAAGCAATCGTGAAAAAGTACAGACATTGATCGAAAACAGTTCAAAGTTGATGGTTGGCAAACTAATTTATTATGAACAGATTCCATTGGTTATTTCTGATACAATTCTAAAAATTGAGTTTCTTAAAGAACATTTTTGGGATAATTTTGATTTTAGCGATTCTTTGATTTTATATACTCCAATATTTGTCTCAAAAATCGAAGATTATTTTGCATTATACGAAAATCCCAAATTAAGTAGGGATGAACAAGAGGATGTTTTTAAAATTCCTGCTGAAAAAATATTGCAGAAAACACAAGTTAAGGAAAGTACATTTAGCTTTACTCTCGAAAAAATACTGAATGACTTTGAGAAATATGGCTTATACAACTTATATGATTTTGTAGCGGAAAAGTATCTACATGAATTATCTTGCGTAAATGTAAAAAGACTTGACGATATGAAAAAGAAATTGGAGCAAATCAAAACGCTCGCAATCGGGAACATGGCTATTGACTTTCAAATCACATCAAAATTAAATCTATTTGATATTAAGAAAGATTTTGTATTGCTGATTTTCTGGGATAGTTCCTGCCCATTTTGCTTAAAGACTTTATCAGAATTTAAGTCAATATACGAAGGAACAGAAAGCAGGAATTTCGAAATAGTAGGTATTTCATTAGATACAAATTCATCGTCATTTAAAAAGAGTATTCTTGAAAGAGGATATTCATGGATAAGTGTCTGTGATTTTCAGGGATGGAATTCCTCTGTTGTGAATGACTATAATATAACTGCAACACCTACATTGTTCTTATTGGATAAAAAAAAGAAAATAATAGCAAGACCAATGAGTGTATCACAATTTTTACAGAAGATAAAAAAAGCCGGCTGAACCGGCTTTTTTTATATGTGTGAAAGGTAAACTATTCTTCTTTTTGAACCTTGTTCTGAAGTTCAATGATTATTTCATTACCTTTATTTCCCGAAGGATTTATCTTCATTGTTCCGTTAATCATTCTGAACTTGGAAGAACTTAAGGCAGTTCTTAGGATAATATCCTTTTTGTCATTTTTAAGCGTATCAATAATATTATTGATATTTTCATTGTATATCTTCACCATTTCAGTTACCAATTCGCTTGTAGGGCAAGCTATTGTAATTTGGGTTATATCCTGTTTATCAATTTGTTTGGCTGAAATTTTGATTTCTCCCTCGTAGACATCTTCTGTCATTGCATCTAAAATATCTTCGACTGCACTGATAAGTCTCTTATAATCCACAACAGCGATTGCATTACCGATTTGCTTATCAACAGCAATTTTAAGGTTCTGTTCCTGTTTGTGTTCTTTTGTGAAGTAATTGCTTATCTCACCGAACGGCTTGTCTAATTTGACAGCAGTCATAATTTTTAATTCGTCTTTATCTGCTCCTGTAGAATCAGAAGTACCCCATGAACCTGAAGTAGTATTTACGAATGCAAGAATTTCTTTTGAAGACTTGCTCGCTTCTTCGATATACCCGTCATGCTCGGTATCATTTTCATAAGCTTTCATGGAAATCAAATCTAAATACCCAAGAATACCACCGACAGAGTTACGCAACTGCAAGCTGAGTTTTGCAAAGAAGTTTGTTTTAAATTCATTAGCTTCTCTTGCCAATTGTTCAGCCAACATAACTTGTTTGTTACGGATTTTGTCTTGTTCTTCCTTGAATTTCTCTAATGTTACATCTCTGCCAGTTATATATATCAATCCCTCGATTCTTGAAACGGATAAACTCCAGCTTAGCCATTTAGTCTCACCCATTTTACTTACAATCTGAGTGTCAATTTTTTGGGTTAAATTCTCGGATGGCTGGTTAATAATATCGTAAAATTCGTTTTGCTCATAAGTGTTTGCAAACAACTTGTCAATTTTCTGATTTACAAGTTCATCAGGTTCATATTGCAGTATTTTTGAAGAAGCCGGATTCATTGATTTCCAGTACCCGTCCAAATCCAAAACGGCAATAATATCATTTGAAGACTCTACTATTCGCCTTTGAGACCTTGTCATTCTTTCTGCTAAACTCAAAGCACTTTGTTTTCTGTTAATAACGTTTAGAATAAATGCGAAAGCCAAACCACTTAGGATTAATGATACAATTAGTGTTAAAGTCGGAGCAAATTTTTGGAATGAACCGCCAAAATCAGGTATGGTCGAAAATTCGACAATGATTTCCTTGTCAGCAATTTTAAGTTTTCTTGCTTCAAACAATTCAGGTTCATAGCCGGTTTTTAACAAACTTGCATTTTTGGATTCGTAGATTTTTTCTTTATTTCCTTTTTTACCTATATTGAAACATTGAAAAACAACACTTGTGTCGCTTTGGTTTCCTGTTCCTAAACTCATTTCAAAAAAATTGTCTGAATTGATTTCGAGCATTACCGAACCATCATAATATTTTATACGTTCTTCTTTTGATTTTGTCGGAGCACCTTTTTTGTAAATAGGTGAAATCATGAAAAAGCACAAGGTATCCTTCCTAAAAGCAAATACCGGAGTTGCAATTGTTGTTTTCTCTTCGATTGCCTTTAATATTTCCTTACTTATGATAGTGTTGGTCCCAAAATCGAAACCACTCAGCACATAGTCTTCAGGAACGATGAATTGAATTGGATAGTAATTATCTCTTGTACCTTCCGGGTGCACTACATATTCCCAAAGACCTTGTGAACGGATATTATAATAATACAGGTCAAGTTCATAATTGGCAATTCGCGGCGTATAAATTACACTTTGTAGCGAACCATGTGTTTTTGTAGGTATCGAAGCATAAAGGTTGAAATAATCACGAACAACCTGAACAAGATTATCATATAATCCACTGACCGAAGTAAGCACCTGAAAGTTTTTTTGATATTCGCCCTCAAATCTGTTCATAATTGAAGAAGCTGCTTTATCAAAAGAAGTCGTATTCTCATTTTCAACCTGACTGTCAACCAATTGCCATAGTCCAATGGTTACAGCCAATGTTATAACCAAAGTTATGTATGCAGGATAAACCTTTGAAAAATTCAAAAAGGTTGTTTTGTCAGATGTTGACTGTTTGAGAACCGATTCGTAAGATGATGTTCCTAATGAAAATTGATCTTTTCCCATAATTTTCTCATTCTATTAGTTATTAATCAAATAATTACTTGTTATCAATGATGGCTTTAACCTGATTAGCAAAGTTAGCCGTATCAATCGGTTTCGAGATATAAGAATCAAAACCAAGTTTGAGAATTTTCTCTTTATCGTTTTCTTGAGCAAGACCTGTAACGGCAATTACTGGTATTTTGTCTCCATCCGGTTTTTTGCGGACAAAATCAATAATCACAGAGCCGTCTAAATCAGGTAATACATAATCAACTAACAAGGCATGCGGTGAATTGGTTTTAAGCCAATCCAATGCTGTTGTGCCATCACCAAAATCAACAACAGCAAACCCTGATTTACCCAAAATCGTAGCTAATAATTTCCTTATGGGTGTGTTATCTTCGATAACGCAAATAGTGTTTGAATCTGTACTCATATCCTTCCCTTAAATTTATAATAAATAATGTACTTTTTTTTCATAGATACTAATTCAATAAGTCAAATTATAAAAAATTATATTAAAATAATATTATTAATTATTCATAATTATTACCTTCTTCTCAAATCCTGAGGAGTAGGAACAATTCTTATATCAACACGCCTGTTTTTTCTTCTACCTGCTTCTGTTTTGTTGCTTGCGATAGGCTCGATGGAACCCTTTCCATTAGCAAGCAATCTGCCTTTTGGTATTCCCTTTTTCATAAGGAATTCCACTACGGCTTCGGCTCTTTTCACTGACCTCTGATGATTTTCATCCATAGTTCCCTGGTCATCGGAATGTCCCGTTATACCCAAAACTGCACTAGGATTTTCTCTCATGTATAATGCAACCTTATTTAGATATTGTTTAATCTCTTTGGTTATTTCAACAGAGGCAGAAGTGGCAAAATCAAAGCTCACATCTTTATTTTCAACTAATTGTATTTCGGCAATTGCTTCACCAATTTTTTCTTTAGGTTTGGCTGTGCCAGCCAATGCGATATCAATCTTGTCGGCTATAGCTTTTAATATTTCGGGTCGTGAACCAACCTCATTCGTAACGACGCTTTCGATTTTTAATTCTTCTTCCAATACTCCTCTGTCAACTGCGGTCATTTCACCTCTTACAACGAAAGATTCAAGGGAAAAGCCAGGAAAGCTCATATTGCTTTTTCTGTCCAAGGATGCCAAGATTTTTTGTAATGGTTCGATTGTAGGAACATAAGGTACAGTATCATATTCAATTTCATCTGGACTTAGTTTCATTGTTAAACCAATACGAAAAGTCATAGAATTCCATTTTGATTTTTCGCTTTCAATCATAGGTGTACTTGCATGAGCCGAAATAAAAGGAGACAATACCAATCGCATTTTTTTGTATATATCCGCTACTACCATCTGATAGGCAACACCTATGTGTCCTCCAAACCGCAATTTCATATCATATATATCATCCTCCTTATAGTCATGTGTAATATCTCCAATATTGACATGTTTTCTAACCAGATAAGAACTGTATGCCCAACTCATTCCAACATCAACACCGGCAAATGCATGGAAATTTGGATGAAAATTATACCTTGCACCTGGTGAAAAAGTTAGATATGTAAAATTAACAAGATTGTCGTACTCTGATAGCATGGAATCAACATAAGTAGGTGAGTAAGCTATACTGCTCCATTTATCTAATATATAAGCCCTAACTGTAACACCCCAATGTGATTCTACCGGCTGCCACTCACCAATACCACCTAAAAACCATCCGGCTCCTTTATCAGGTATGTAATCAATATAGTGATTTAAAGAGTCATTGTAAAGTTCAAAAGGTTTCCTTAGAAATTGAACGCTTCCCATATCCAAATTTAGATTAGCACCTGATAGTACTCCATACCAAAAAGGTCCATGTTTTCGGTGTAAAACAACTGTATCCAGCTGAGGAGTTACATAAAAATCCGAAATTTCTCCCGATGCTGATTGGCTATACAGAAAATCAGGGACAATTATTATAACTAATATGAATATCTTTTTTATTATTGTCATTAATGATTACAGTAATTTACTTTGCTATAATTAACAATTTTACTGAATTTTATTGATTATCCCAAATATATTAATAAAAAAAAATTCCCTCGTAATATTGCAAGGGGACTTTTAAATTTTTTCTATACCCTACCCAATTTATTTGAATGTATTTTTTTATCTGATTAATTGTGCCTTTATAACTGCCCGACCTTTTTTTATCGGCATATCATCTGTTGGAACGGCATATATCACAATATCATACAATCCCTGTGGTGCAAACACCTGCGCCTGAAATGAAAATTCAGTATGAAGCCCTACACCTAATACCTTATCTTCAAAAATTTTAGCGACAACTCTTCCTTCAATGTCATAAACAATACAGCTAACCAATGATTCCTCTTCCAATCTGAACTCAATTTTCGTCGTCTCCGAGAAAGGATTTGGTGATGCCTTCGCTGAATAAATCAGAACGTCTGGTATATCAATACATGCAGTATCAAGTGGTATTGTATCACCTTTAAGTGTTGTATAAAGCAACTGGTAGCAATATTTCTCATCTCTGTATGGAACTGTATCAAACTCATACCTGTAATCATAACCGTACATATGAGTAATATTTCCAATTAACAAAGTATCGGTCGGTTTTCTTATAACATCCCACCTGCCGACCAAATCATAGAATAGCTGTTTGTCTTCGTAGTATTTTGTTCCGTAAGGTACAAGTTTCCTTTTCAGAATAAATCCTTGATGCACCGGTTCACTTGAAGTAATCCATACTAAAGTATCCTTTTTCTGTCCTGCGTATTCAACGTAAAATGTATCAACTATCATTGGTGGCATATCAAGGTCTATTTCATACTTTACTTTCGTACCTAAAGCAGAATTGTTCAACTCTACATTGTCATCAGGATTGTACCACTTTGTATTTCTTATCTTTATCTCCGAATTTGTTTTGGCGGCTAATGCCTGATAATAGAAGTACTGATCGTTATCATTCGTGGATTCAAATTGGATTGTATTGTAAGGTATAACTCCTTGGGTAGAAATCATGTAAAATGAACCGAGCCGCATTGTATCACCCGAATTAATTCTTTTGCAATCTGAATAGTTCTCAGGTCCTATGACTGTTATACTCATCCTTCCGTTAATTATTCTTGGCGTTATGTAATAAATATCAGGTGGTATTTGGTTTCCCGGTAAACCTGTCTCAATGTTTGGTACTTGGCTTGAATCCTTGATAAATTCAAACATGAAATTACCTTGATTTATCTGAAATGTCGTATCTGCAAAACTTAACTGAATTGTTGCATTTGACCATGCATCCCATCTGAATGAAGTACTTGTATCATTGTCGGAAGTATTAATAATTTTCAAATCGAACTTAATTGTATCGCCGGTTAAAAGAGGAATAAATTTATCGGCACGTATTACCGCAGTAACCGAATCGGAGAATGACTGTGAGTATGCTTCCTGTATTAATATTAATGTTATAAAAAAAAAATATATTTTCTTCATCTTTTTCTCTTCATTAAGGTGTTATCGCTGAACGTCCACGGTTGTTCCAGCTATAATTCAAATCGCGTGTGTGAATATATCCGCTCAATGTAATGTCCCACGGTAAATATCCTTCAATGTCTCTTTGCTCCCAAATCTTCAAATCATCACGTTCGAGAACTTTTCCGTATGTGTCGTCTTTATCGGTGATTATCCCATCTCCATCAACATCCCCTGCAACCATTCCGAACAAAAGAGAATTGTCTATGTCAAATCCTACCGGTTTCATTGCCGATGAGCCACCAAATATATTCTCAGGTTTTGTCATGTCTAAAATCTGCTCATCAGGACTTGGAAATATTGAAACAAAATTTTGAGAATATATTGGTAAATGGTTTCTGTGTCTTATTCCAATGAAATAATTACCTTCTTTCATTCCACCCTTGGCAATACTTACAGGTGAACTTCCATCAATATCCACAATCATACCGTCATATCTCATAAACGCACACCTATAATATACTTCCCCTGAATTCACTGAATCTTTCCTGAATTCTACCAATACCCAGTCTACTATACCTGTATCTATTATATTCGCATAATTTGAATCCCTTTTGGGGTCCAGATTATATGGATATATGTCAGGTGCTGTGTTAGGTATAAGATTTTTTTTCTGAAGGTCAGTTGCCATTGAACCATATCTGTATGGTCCTTCCATTAATGCCTTTGCCCTCAGGACTAGTTGTGCTATATCGCTTATTCCTATGGCGAATTGTCCTAATTCAGAAATATTTGTTGCCCTGGCAAATGCCCAACCATCTGCATCGGTTTGCGGTACTTCTGATGTTTTTATATCTCTCCATAATGTTCCTTCCCATCTTTGCAATAATACATCGGGTACATTAAGATTGTTTGTTTCATGCCTTGCCGGGTCAGACATTAAATGCCTCCATCCGTAGCCAAATACGAAATTCATTCCTGAGTTTATATCATTTCCTGATTCATCTTTGGCTGAAAGATAAATATCTCTTTCCACTTTCGTATCAACAATAGCATTTGGCGGGAACATCTTAGGTATAACCCTTACTGTCATTTCTGTTGCTCCACCGGCACTATCCTTATTGCCAAACAGCACATAAGTATATTTATTGTTGAAAAATATTTCAATATTGTCATACCTCAAACTTGTTCGACGATAACTGCCAATCACTTCGCTGTTCGGCGTTCGGAAAATCGGGTCAGTAGGGGCTGTTGATGTTAATACAAACCGGTTATTTGAATCAACTTCGGTGTTGATGAATGTGGTTAAATCCAGTTGTCTGTGGTGAGTAACATTTCTGTCTAAATGCAAACCTCCTGCGTTTTCTACTATCAAATCCAATACTACATTTGTATCAGATATTGGGATTTCCGGTCCTACCTTAATTGCACTGTCGCCTTTATAATGCACCGAATACATACTATCCCATTTTGCCTCTTTCATTAAACTTCCTTTGTTCCAACGAATTATCTTTGAATCACCGAGCATAAAGAAATTATTTGTATCCAGATTCCTGAATTCACCTTTAATCAACTCTAAAGAAGTATTTATTTTAAAACCTCCTCCGTTTATTACATCTGCTCCCGAAGAATTGTCTAATTCAAGTTCTTTAAACAATCCTCTTCCGTCAATATCCTGTTGATTACGTCCCATTAATGAGACTAATCCTTTCGATATCCCATAGTTTACTTTGCCTTGATGTGTGATATAACCTTGAACATTAATCCTGCTTTTCAAATTTAAATCAAGGTTGACTACACTGTCCGATACGAATCTAGACATTGATGTCAATATCCTTGTCGAATCTACCATTCTTTTACGGGAATTTCCGGAGAATCTGACATCCCAGTAAAATATTTGTGGTATGTATTGGTCTGCCATTCCCTGATTGAATACATAATCAACTCTTCCTAAGATTGTATCCTGAATTAGTATTGTTGTTGGTGCATCTACTTCGATTCTACCGCTGTCATTATCAATATAACCGCCTTTTTGGTCTAAGACTCTTTTGTTTAATCTGATAACTCCACGGTTTATTACGTCATTGTGGGTATTCAACTGAGAATAACTCTCATTGTTTTGGAAAAATAAGAGAAAAAGTATAAATATTGTTATATGTAATATTCTTCTCATATTTCTTTAATATTAATGAACCCCGGTCCCGAAAGACCGGAGTTCGAAAAATAGATTTAAGTTGGATTCAAAGTTATTATTGACCGATATTGATTACACCACCGTTGACAATCAAACCGTGGTTTGTAAATTCAACCGGAATAGTCAAGTCTGAACCCAAGAAGTTTATTACACCACCAACAATAGCCGCCTGAGCTGAGAAACCATCTTGCGGTTTTGTTGAATAATTTGTCGGTACATTAGCTTCTGCTACTCTTAATTGAGTAATATAAATATCACCTGCACTAACTGCCACATCCTCAGAATTAGCTGCAGCTACAAACGGAGAATTCCAAGTTGTAGTAAACGCAGTTGTCCTCAAACCCCATGTCGGGTTTTGCATTGTCTTGGTATTGTCATTGTTTGGAGCAGCTTCAGTAGCATCAATACCACCAAACATCAAAGCACCATCATAATTAATAGTATTAACTGTACCACCAAAAACCTGAATGTACGAAGCCAATTCTTTTTCATCTGTACCAAATGATGTCAAATGAACATCTTCATTAACCTGATAGTTATCTGTTGCCCTTACCCAACCTGCGTGTACTGTATGTCTAACCAAGCAAAGGTCGTTCGGACCCGGCTGAACACCTTCGTCCCAAGTTGCAGGGTTTGACCAACGACCGGGGCGGATTGTTATGAACCATGTAGGACCGCCACGCAGGAATACTTCATTCCAGCCGGTAGCAGAAACACCATCACCAACTACTGCTGATGTCAAAGATGCACTTGGGTCAGTCGTAATTCCCGATAAATTTACATACAGCATATTATCATTTGTGGCAACTTCAAGTGGTTCTCTTCCAGGTGTTAAACCTGTTGCCAATTTCTCAGAATTTTGTGTGTTAATGTATTTCCTGAATCTTAGTGTAGCCATCTGAACTGGAGTGCCAAAGAATCCTGCAGGTAATTCAGCTGAACGATAACCTAACTGGAACTTAAATGTCCAGTCTTGGCCGGATTCAGTATATTTAAGAAGAGTTCTTCTTTTAACATCATAATTTGCCTGATAATCACCAGGAGTTGGAAGTGCAGAGACAGGTGCAGTATTTGGATACATATAGACCGTAAAGTCAGAAACATCAGCAATTACATCATTTAAAGTAACCTGTGTCATTTTGTTGTTATATGTTAAAGCAGTTCCTGCTACATAAGAGCCAGTCTTGATTCTTTTGAAGGCACCAACAACTTCTTCGTCTTCACCGTCAGAATCTTCAGGATAAGTAACTGTTTTTGCATCATCTTTCATAACAAGTACCTGAGAACCATTTGTAGGGTTATTATCATCATCCATTAAGAGTAATTTGTCATCCAAACTAAAATTACCTGCAAGATAAACATCAATACCATTTGTACCGTCTGCTCCTTCAGCGTTGATATTTCCAGCAGAAACTGAAGCATCTATTGTTAAATCACCATAAGGATATCCTGTTTTTGTTCCAACTACTTGAGCAAGACCTGTATAGTGTGCTATAGAATTTACATGGAATTGCATATTTGCTCTGGTACCTGCTCCATAATTATCACCATTAATAAAACTGCCGACAGCTCCTGAAAATTCTGCTTCAGAACCATCACCAACTACTATTGCACCGTTTACGTTAGCCAATTCGAAAACACCGGTAGCACCACCAGCTCCATCAAAAATTGCTTCAAAAGTATTACCAATTGTAATACTTCCGCTTGAAGCTGCTGCTGCAATATCTTCACCTACAGTCACATTACCGCTGAATGTCTGAACACCTGTACCATTTACTAGATAAGTACCACCATTATAAGGGGAGTTCTAAAAATTAACTTACTGAAAAACGAGTGAATATTCTTATTTTTGAATAATGAAAAAACAGCACAAAAAGAGGAAAAACCAGATGAATGACCAAAGATATAAATCAAGTG
>Ga0172369_10002273_pt1 | contig 26642 bp, 17 predicted proteins | sample LakKiv25m_FD_114539 | JGI IMG/M metagenome (GOLD analysis project Ga0172369, IMG submission 114539) | Freshwater microbial communities from Kabuno Bay, South-Kivu, Congo - kab_022012_11.25m | ecosystem: Environmental > Aquatic > Freshwater > Lake | place: Democratic Republic of the Congo...
AGCGGCGGCAGCGCGAACAGCGCCCCGGTGGTGAAGAAGCGCCCGTGAAACGGATCGTAGGGAATGATGAAGCACAGCGCCAGGTAATACAGCAGCGCGGCGGCGGCAAACAGCTTCATCGGCGCCGAATACCTCTTGCCGGCCAGCGCCAGCCATACCGCCGGCCAGAGCAGCAGAAACCCCAGCATCCCCCAGGAGGAACGTGTCTCATCCGCGCGGATATGTTTTCGATAGGAAAATGGGAATTGCGGCCTGGCGCCTCGCGGATTTTCAAGGTTTATGTGCGATCCGGAGAAGACAGCGCGCGGCAGCGAGGTTAGCGCTTCCTGCAGCTTATCGGCGCCCGTCGCCGGATACCAGCCGTCCAGCACCAGGAAATCCACCCCGTAGCGCAGCGTGTTGAGCACACCGTCCGCCGCAAAGCTCGCGACCGATTTGTCTTCCTGTGTATATTTCGCGCGGGCCTCGCGCGGGCCGAAGGGGTCGCCGAAACGGCGCAGGTTGTCCCAGTAACCGGACGGCAGCACTAATACCGCGCCGGCGATGGCCAACGAAGCGAGCGCCACCTCGAGATGCCTGCCGGAGATTCGCGGCAAGGCAAACAGCGCGTATCCCGCCAGCATGGTCAGCGGCGGCAGCGTGACCAGAAATGTCGCCTTCACTCCCACTGCCAGCGCGAAGGCAATCGCGGCCAGTGCCAGGTATTTCGCTTCCCGCCATTTTCGATAGGCGAACACGAAGTATAGCGCCGCGCCGATGAAGACGGTGAGGATCAGGTCGTTCTGCGCGGTGGAAGCCTCGGTCAGATTGATGATCAGCAGTCCGAAGATGCCGGCGGCGAAGACGGCGGCCTGTCGTCGTTGTTCGAGCAGGCGGCATATTCCGTAAACCGCGAGCATGCTTGCCAGGTAGGCGAGGAACTGCGCCAATTGCGTCATGGCGGCGAAACCGGAGGTGAGATAAGCGTAAAGGTGCAGCACGGTGGCGACCTTCGGGTAGACCACCTGCGCCCAGTAACCGGCGTCGTAATAGCCCAGATGGCCTTGCTGCAGGTAATGCACCATCCGCGCCAGGTGATACTGGTGGGCGTCCGGCGTGGCCGGCTCCAGCGTGGCCGCCTCGATAAAATTAATCGCCGTTACCACGCCCGTCGTGACTGCCATTACCAGCAGCAGGCGGGCGGAAAAGCTCTTCCGGTTCGCCCGGTTAATGCGTTGCTCGATGTCCCGCGCCATCTCAGGCCCGCGCAGGCAGCGCGCGCGCAACACCGGACTGAAAGGCAGCGGCAGGCACGCCAGCGCCAGCGTCGCCACCCCCGCCAGCGCCCACCAGCCTATGCTGTTCAACTGCTCCCCACACGAGAGCAGATACCCCTGCAATACGATGATCGCCGAAACCAGCACTGCGCATGCCAGCCAGAACGCCACGCGCGTCCGCACCCCCGCCATCCGCGCCAGCACCAGCGCCGCGGCAAGAACCGTGAAAAGTGAGATGATCCCGAATAGTACAGTCATGGTTTTGTAAGAGATTAGGGATTAGGGGTTAGTACCTTCAAAAAGAACTTATCCCTAATCTCTAATCCCAGGTCTCTCCGGATACTGCGTCACCTTCTCCGCCACCTGGCAGGGGAACTTCTTCCAGGGGATCCAGCCGCGGGAGAAGGAGCGGTTGTGCGTGAGATCGGAGAAGCCGCTGCCCATGGTTACCGACTCGTCGTAAGGCGCGGTGTCCGGGCCGCCGTGGCGGCATACGGCGCGGGGGAAGGGGGCGTGGTCGGTCAGCACGCGGCGGATATGCTCGTAGCCGCGGTCCCACGGCTCGTGGCACAACTCGGCCAGGCGGGTGAAGCGCACGTGGCAATCGGTGGCATACTGCATATCCCCCGCGCCCAGGTGCCGGCCGGCCTTTTCCAGGAATTCCAGCCGTTTTGCCCGCATGTAGGCGAACATCTCCGGGGTGTCGTAATGGCCTTCAGTGACCCAGAGCGTGCGGTCGTCGCCGATGAAGCGCAGGCCGATGCGGCGGAAGCACTTCTCCACCGCCACCGCGTCGCCGCTGACATCGGCCCAGATCTGGTTCGAGCGCGTCCAGTTATGCAGCGAGTAGCGCTGATAGAGCGTGGCGAATTCCCGCACCGTGCCCGCGAAGCGCAACAGCGGCACATCATTTACCGGCCAGGTGTCCTCGATATGCTCGTCCATCAGCACGCTGGCGGAGACGCCGCAGAATTGCGCCACGCCTTTCTCGTTGCCCACGCCCCAGCTCTCGATATAGCCGGTGCGCGGCTTGCGCAGCGTCAGTTTGGGGAATTTCGTCTTCAACTGTTTCAGCCCGGCGTAGGGTCTCGGCGGGCGGAAACGGTAATCCTCCGGCTTCGGTGGGGGGCCGGATTCCGCGCTCTGCCCGCCGATGACGCCGTCCGGCCCGTCGAACATCACCCCCGAGCAGTGTCCCGGCTCCGGCTGTGCCTGCAGCGACCACCAGAACGCCTCGATATATTGCCGGTAAGCCGCGTAATGGTAGACCGCCGCCTCCTTAAGCGTGCATTCAGCCCCTTGCGCCAACCCGCGCAGGAAGTCGAGCCGTTCCGGGTAGATATCCTCCAGCTCCGGGTAAGCGCCGTAATCCGGCGGCGCCTCCAGGCGGCTCATCACGTATTGCGCTACCTCCGCGCGCGACATCTCGCCCAGCGTGGGTTTGAGGTATTTATCCTCCAGCAGTTCCGCGGTGCGGCGCAGCAGTTGCGCGCGCCCGAGCTGCCTGCCTTCCGCTACGCCATCCTCGAAAGGGATGATAGGAATAATTTCAATTGTAGACAACGGTGCTTTCCTCGATTCACGGGAGAGTGGCTATCCAATTCTACGTGCAAGTGCCTGAACCTTCTCCCATCATCGTTTGGGACTGTCCTAGACGAACAGTGCCGCTATGTTTGGAAAGCTTTTATTCGCCTTGTCCTTCCCCTTACCCTTGTTGCGCTCCGGGGCTTGCTGTATGATTTACCTGGTGTTCGGTAACTGTTCATGGAGGCCGTTGGGACTGTCCCCATAGTGCCCAACAGTCTCCGTGAACGGTTATCCGTTAAAAAAAGTCGCGAAAAATCCGCTGATCTGCGGTGATCTGCGGTGATCTGCGGGCATTGGCGGGGAGGATAAGAAGATGAACGATATTCGCTTCGGCATCCTGGGCGCCGGGAATTGGGTGATCGGACGGGCGCGGCGTTTTGCCGGCATCGACGGCTGCCGCGTGACGCTGGGGTGGTCACGTTCCGCCGCTTCGCGAGAAAGATTCAGCCGCGAGACTGGCGCGCCGGCGGTCGACGAGTGGCAGGCCGTCTGCGCGAGTACCGAGGTGGACACCGTGGTGATCGCCACCCCGCACGTCTTTCACTACGAGCAGGCGCGGGCGGCGCTGCGGGCGGGCAAGCACGTGATGGTAGAAACCCCGCTCTGCCTGCACTACCATGAGGCGCGGGAGCTGGCCGATATCGCGGAGCAGCGGAAGCTGGTCGTGCACCATGCGACCAAACAGCGCTACCACCCGGAGCACGACCGCGAGATCGCCGACCTGCGCCGGACGGGAACGATGCTATATGCGGAGGCGACGGCCTGCTACGATGCCGGTCCGGAGCGTCGCTGGTATCGCGACTTCTCGCTCAGCGGCGGCGGGTTCGCCTTGTTGCCGTATAACGCGGTGAATTTCTTCGAGCTGTTCGGCGAAGCGGAGGCGGTCGAAGGCCGGCACGTGCAGGCGTAGGGGCGCGACGCGGCCACCATGTGCGTCCGGTTCGCCGGCGGCGGGCAGGCCGTCTTCACCTACTGCGCCGGCGCCGATCTCCCCGACGTTGACCGCGGTCTCATCATCGGCAGCGAGGGGGTCGTCGAATGGCGAACCGGCATGCCGAAAACGTTCACGCGCGGCGAAGAGACAGTCGAATTCCCTCCGCTTCCGCAGCTCGATCTGGCGGAAATCGAATGTCGCGCCTTCGTCGATGAAATCCGCGGCGACCGCGACTTCCGTTATAACCTGGAAGTCGATCTGCGCATCCTCAAGGCGGTCAGCGAGGCGCGGCGAAAAGCGGAGACTGTTTGAATCGTCCAGCAGACGTATTGATACAGTAGAGGGCAGGAGTCATATCGAACATCGAGCCTCTATTTGTCATCCGTCGTAATAATCTACTATTAGATATTGAATTTATCGGCAAATTGTCCCAACACGGGCAATGGCTTTTCTTCCCCATTAGCCGCATTGATAATGCCAATAATCATCACGATAAACAGCGCTAAATTTACTATCGGACCGGCAATTATATTAAGGCCAGGAATTCCCCAGAGAACACCGGAGATTACCCATGCTACCAGTAATACGATGCCCTGTTTGGCATGGAAGACGGCATATCTGTCGTCTTTTTTCTGGGTGATAATGATGATAATGCCAACAAGTGAGATTGGGAATGGCAGGTAACTAAGAATTGCGAAGATCTTGTTCTCGCTATTGCTTGTCGTAGGGGTTGGAGTTCCCGCGGCTGCGGGCGGCGGCACCTGCTGCTGTGGCGGCGGGGGAGTCTGCGGTTCCGGGTTCTGCGTATTGTCGTCTGTCATGTAAACCTCCTTCAGGAGTCTGAATGTGAGCACAGTTATGGTCGCGGGCTGGAGTCCTGCGCTCGGTTCTGCTGCGAACCGACCCTATTGTAACACAATTTTCATATTTTTTATCCACCTGAATCGATGCTTGATTTGCCGGCTGCCGCCGGAGGGTATTTCGACGTTCGCGCGGGCGGTAGCCAGGTCCAGCGCCAGCGTGTTCGGCTCCACCGAAATGCCGCCCAGATAGACGGCGCCCACCTCATCGCGCTCCCAGCGCTGCCATAATCCGCGCCTAGTCTTTTCCGACCAGAAGAGCCAGCCTTCCGGCACATCGCCTTCGTACCAGGAGCCGGCGGGGCTGTGCTTGCCGGCTTCCCGCGGCGCCCATTTGCCATCGATGAGGAACCACCATTGTAATTCGGCCACCGGCGCGCCCAGGTCGATCTCCAGGTGCGCGCGCAGGCAGTAGGGGACGGGCAGGTCGAGCTGGGTTACGTGATTCGGTGGTCACCGCCAGCGTATTGTCGCGCCCGAGGGCGATCGTTCGGTGCAGCACCAGACCGCTATCAACCGTAGCCCACAGGATCAGCTTCGTCTTCGACCGCTTTACCACTTCAAATGAATTCGCGAATCCGGCCGACCCCGCGCGGGAATTCCCAGCGCGCGTCGGCCATCTCCGGCTTCGGGTTCCACAGCAGGCGGGCGATGAGCCAGGCCTTCAACTCGGCGAAATCGCCGCCCGGGCTGTTGCCGTCGCCCTGCATGAAGATGCCCTTCACGCCGTGATCGAGGTAGAAGCGGAGGTCAGCCTGCAGCGGCGGCAGGTTGGGGAAAGGCGCCAGGTAGTGGAAGAAGTCATCAGTCTCCGGTTTGCCGATGCGGCGCGCCGACCAGTTTCGATTCCGGCGATCTTTTCTGCCGCAGGTAGATCGCCAGCACGACCATCTGCCCATGGCGAGGAATTCGCTTTGCCGGTTCTGCGGCGACTGGAACCGGAAGTCGGACGTGCGAATGAATTGCCGGACGGTCACCGGCGCCTTGCCCTTAACGTAAATCCTTGATAGTCGCTTGCGGCAGCAGCCCATCCACCTTCCGCAATTGCTCCTCCGTCAGCATCGCCTGTGCATGTCTCCAATATGCCTGCCGGGTGGCGGCGATGACGCCGGACAGGCGTTGCACGTCGCCGCCATGCTCCCGCAGTTTCTCCGTGTCGGAATGGTTCTCTTTTTGCGCTTGCGTCATGAACTGCCGGTATTCCTTCGCCGCTGTATCCATCTGCCGTTGCGCCGGCGCGATATCCCGGCGATAGGCGGTTGCCAATTCGGTTATTAGCTGCTCCTGTTTCACGGTCAGCGCCAGCTCTTTCTTATGCTGGAGCAGAAATTCCGGCGCCGGAGCGACCCCGCTCGCGATCGTCGCCTCCACCTTACGCTCGATAATAGGCGGCCTGGCGTCGCTTTTCCGGCGCTGGACCAGCGAGAAGCCGCCGAATGCCAGCACGATAAGAAAGGTAATGATAGTGCTCGTCCGTAATTTCATCTTCATACCTGTTCCAATTCCTTTTCTTCTATCGGCACGGTTTGGGCACCAAAGATCCGGTTGCGCGCGCGCACGATGAGATTGATGAAATCATCCGCATACGTGTGCAGGATCGGGATGTCCAGCAGCGACAGGAAGGTGCCCACAATCAACCCTCCGATCACCGCCGTGCCCAACGGGCTATAAGCATCCATACCCGTTTTTGGGAAGAACGCCACCGGCGACAGCGCGATGATGGTGATCGCCGCCGTCATCAGGATAGGCCGGAGTCGCTGCGGGCACGCGGTGGCCACCGCTTCGTCGCGTGGGATGCCCTGCTCGCGGTACTTCATAATCAGGTCGATGAGCAGGATCGCGGTGGTGATGTCCATGCCGGTGAGCACGATCACCCCCAAGATGGACACCGTGCTGAACGCCTGGTGCATCAGGAACAGGAAGAGGAATACCCCGGACAACTCCAGCGGCAGCGAGAAGATCATTTGCAGCGGCTGCAGGAAGCCGCGGAATTGCGCCACCAGCACCAGGTAAATGAAGATGACGGCGAGCACGAGGCCGATCAGCAGGCGCTTGAAAGAATCCATCATTTGCGTCATGTCGCCGCGCGTTTCAATGCCGTAGCCCGGCGGGAAGCTCAACTTTTGCATCGCCTGCATCTGCACGTCCATGGACAGGTCCATCGACGGTCTGCTGCCGAGGCGGTAGTAGCCCATGATGTTGACCGCGCGCCGCATCCCGTCATGCTCGATGATGGACGGCGCCTGGCGGTAGGTGATGGTCGCCACCGCGTTCAGCGGAATCTGCCGGCCGTCCGGCGTGGTGATGAAGGTGTGCGCCAGGTCGGCCACGCCGGCGCGGTTCTGCTCCGCATACCGCACCAGGATGGTGTTCTGCCGCAGGTTGGGCAACCGCCAGAATTCGCTCGTTAACCCGCCCTTCAGCGCGTAGTACGCCTGGTCGGCGATGTCGGCCACGCTCATGCCCACCTGCGCCGCGCGCACCGGATCGACCTTCACCTCGTAGTCCGGTTGGGTCATATCCCAGCTCGTCGCCACCTGGAACATGCCGGGCGTGTTGCGGGCAATGTCCGCCACCCCGTTGCCCAGTTCGGCGAGCTTCTCCGGGTCCTTGCCGTAGACCAGCAACTGGATCGGCGCCGCGGAGGAGGCCATCACGTCCGAGCCCATCTCCTTGATCTGGAAGCGGCGGATGCCCGGCAAGGTGGCGATCGCCTGTTGCTGCACGCTGTCGATGACGTCCCACATAGTCTGCTTGCGTTCCGACTTGTCGGAGAGCGTGATCATGAAGGTGGCCGCGTTGACCGACGGCATGGCGTACCCGGTGTAGTAGGCCCCGGTCGCCTCGAAGGCCGACTCCGCGCCGATCTCGGTGGAGACCTTCTCGATCTCCGGATGCCGCAGCATCATCTGCTCGATCTGCCCGACCGCCTTCTCGGTGGCCGCGAAGGAGGCGCCCGGCTGCATCTCCAGCACGCCGTAGGCCTGTCCGATGTCGGCCAGCGGCATCATCTCCGAGCCGATGAAGTAATAGAAGCCGAAGCCGATGATGATGGTGGCCAGCACGCGCGCCATGTTCACGAAGCGGTGCTTGAGCATCCAGCGGATCAGCCGCTCGTAGCCCTTCTCCAGGCCTTCAAGCCAGCCTTGCACGGGCAGCAGCACGCGCACGTAGAACCAGTTCGACCGCTCCTTCACCAGCTCCTCGTGCGGCTTGAGCAGCGCGGCGGCCATGATGGAGGTCAGCGTGAAGGAGACCACCATCGACGCCAGCAGCCCGAGGATGATCGGCCACACCAGCCCGACGAACATCTCCTGCACGATGCCGCCGCTGAAGAGCAACGGAATCAACGCCAGGCAGAGCATCAGCGTAGAGGCGATGACCGCCAACCGCACTTCGGTGATGCCGTCGATGGTGGCCTGACGCGCGTTCTTGCCCATGCGCAGGTGGCGTTCCACCGCGTGGATGTCGATGATGGAGTCGTCCACCAGGCGCCCGATCACCAGCAGCAGTCCGATCAGCGTGCTGGAGTTGAGCGTCATCCCCAGCGGGATCAGCGCCAGCAGCGCCATGCACAGCGAGACGGGAATGGTGGTCAGGCTGATCAGCGTGCCGCGCCACTCGCCCAGGAAGAAGAGCACCGCGATGCCGGTGAGCAGGATGGCCAGGCCCAGCTCTTCGAACATATTCTTGAAGAGGATGTTGACGAAGTGCGCGTTGTCATACGCCACGTCGAATTTGATGCCCGGATATTGCCCCTCCAACTGCGCGAGCGCCTTTTTCACCCCGGCGATCACCCTGGGTGAGGAGGCATCCGGATCCTGCAGCACGGCCACTTCGATGGACTGGTCAACCTTGCCGTCGTGGACGTAGTGGTAGGCGCTGCGGCGCTCCCAGTGCGTGTCCTCCACCGTCGCCACGTCGCGCAGCAGCACGGTGCGCGGCGCGGTCTCCGGCGACACCTCGGCGGAGACCTGCATCCGGTTCGTCGCCGCGATGACCGGCAAAGCAAGCAGATCGTCCGGCGAGACCACCTTGCTGTCCACCCGCACGATCGCTTCATGGTCGCCGCTGGTCAGGATGCCGCCGGGTTTGGCGACGTTGAACTTGTCGATGGTGTCGCGCACCGCGGTGATGCTTAACCCGTAGGCCGCCAGTTTGTTGCGGTCCACGATGATCTGCAGTTGCCGCCGGTAGCCGCCGAAAGGCACCACCGAGTAGACGTTCGGCACGATCTTCAGCCGGTTGACGATCTGGTTGTCCGCCAGCTCGCGCAACTGGTCCTGTGTCCAGCGCTCGTCGCCGGTCAGCGACAGCGACAGCACCGGCACGTTCAGCGGGTCGATGGCCAGCACCCACGACGGCTTCAGGTTGGCGCCGGTCATCGGCAGGTTCGCCTGCGCCACGTTCATGATGGACTGCACGTCGAACAGCGCCTTCTTCATGTCCATGCCGTAGGGGAATTCCAGCGACACGATGGAGAAGCCATCCTGCGAGGTGGAGCGCAGGTAGCGCAGCCCCTTCACATTGACCATCTGCTCTTCGATCGGCTTGGAGATGTAGGTCTCCATCTCTTCCGCCGACAGCCCGGGCATCATGGAGACCACGCCGATCATCGGGCTTTCCACATAGGGCATCATGCGGCGCGGCATGTAGCCGCCGATGGCGATGACGGCAAGGATAATGACGCCGACGTAGAACGCGAGCACCGGATACGGGTGGTCGATACTCCATTTCGAGATATTGAATGTCGCGTCGCGCACGGCCTGGGCGACCCGCTGCTGTGGTGTGTTGCTTGTCATCAGGTCGTCTCCTTCAGTCCTTCTTCACCAGGTCCATGCCGCATTTCGGGCAACTGCCCGGCTTCTCCGACGTCACCTCCGGGTGCATGGGGCAGACGTATAAGGTTTGAGTTTTGAGTTTTGAGTTTTGAGTTATTGGTCCGGTATTTTGATTTGGTTTGCCTGGGATGGCTGTTGGCTTTGGGGAGAGAGGCGTCATCTTCACCAGGTCCATGCCGCATTTCGGGCACTTGCCCGGTTTCGTGCTGGTCACCTCCGGATGCATCGGACAACTATATGAGTTTTGAGTTGGTTTGCTCGAGTCGGCTGTCGGCTTTGCCTTCATGGGCGCCGGCGTTTTCGGCTTTGGCTGTGAAGGCGTCATCTCCATCTCCTGCATCTGCGCCGTGGACGCGGTGGCCGCGGACGCCGGGGGAGGCGCCTGCTCGTCCTGCTGCACGATAGTGATGGCGTCGCCGTCGTGCAGGTTGGCCAGGCCGGAGGTGATAACCTCGGCGCCCGGCTGCAGCCCGCTGGTGATCTCCGTCAGCGCGTTGTTCACGCGCCCGGTCGTCACCGCGATGCGCTTCGCCGCCTTCCGCAGGCCGTCGTCGTTGACGATGAACAGGCTGCTCTCCCCGTCGCGCACCATCAGGGCGGGGGTGGGCACGGCCAGCACGCGCTCCGTCGCGCTCCCCAGCCCGATCTCCACCGTCAGGTACTGGCCGGGTTTAAGCCGGTAGCCGGGGTTAGGCACGCGCGCCTCGACGATGGCGGTGCGCGCGGTGGTGTCGCTGGCCGGGAAGACCGAAGTCACGCGGCCGGTGATAGGCGCGTTCGGCGCCTCGATGCCGTGCGCGGTCAGCGTCTGTCCCACGCGGATCTTCGCAAGGTCGGCCTCCGACACGTTCGCCTGGATGCGGACGACGTCGATCTTGGCGATCTTCAAGATGGACATCCCCGGCTGCACCAGCACGCCGGGCGAGATATTGCGCGCGGTGACCACTCCGCCGCTGGAGGCGCGGATGGTGGTGTAGCCGCGCACCGTGCGGGCTTCGGTCAGCGCGGCGTTCGCCTGGCGCGAGGCGGCCCGCGCCTGGCCGGTTTTGACCGAGGCGCTGTTGACGGTGGCGTCCGCCGCGCTTACCTCGGCCTGCGCCGTCTCCACGCCGGCCTGCGCTTCCAGAATTTTGCCGTTGGCGCCGTCGCGGCCGGCCTGCGCCTGCTCGACGCGCGCCTCGGCAGAACCGATAGCCGCGCGGGCGGCCGCTGTGCGCGCCTGGGCCCGCTCCAACTCTTTTTGCGCCCGGCTGACCCCGGCTTCGGCGGCGCGCACCGCGGCTTGCGCCTGACTCAATTTCGCCTTCGCCGCCGTCGCCTGCGCCGTCTCGCGATCGAGCTCTTCCTTGGAGATGGCGCCTTGCTTGTAGAGAGTCTTTTCACGCTCGATTTCCGTCTCCCAATATGCGACATCCGCCTGCATGCTCTGGACATCGCCCTGCGCCTGGATCACCATCTCGTTCGCCTGGTCGATGCCGGCCTGCGCCGAGGCCACGGCGCTGTCGGCCTCATCGGCCATGCGCTGCGCGGCGGCCAGCTCGCTCTGCGACGCCTTCACCCCCCCATCAGCGCCGTGCGCTTCCGACTGCATCTGCGCCAACCGAGCCAGGGCCTGATCGACATTCCGCTGTGCCTTGGTGCGCTCCGCCTGCGCGGTGCGCACATCGGCATCCGCGGCGCTGACGCCCTGTGAGGCATTCAAATTCCCGTATATCGCCTGCGCCTCTTTGGCCGCCAGCTCGGTGGTATCGAGCTGCGCCACCACCTGGGCGGGCTTGATGTTGTCGCCGGGATAAAACGGCATGGAGACCAACCGGCCCGTCACGCGCGGGTAGACGTCTTCTTCGATGTCCGGCACCACCGTGCCCGTGTAGGTTGCCGTCGCCTGGAAGGGCATCGGCGCTATCGAGACGGTTGAAACTGCCGTGGTGCCGGGCGCCGCCTGCGCGCTCATGTCCATCACCGCCGAGCCGATGACCGTGGCCTGCTTTTTATCGCGGTACTTATTGACCACGAGGACAGTGCCGACCAGCACGATCACCAGCGTCAGCACACCGACGACCCCGCTGCGCGCGCCGGCGGGCATGCGCCGATATAAGACGATAGTGACCAGCGTGGCAATCCCGACCAGCACGATCAGCACGGTCATCCACGGGATCTTCGCGCCGCCGCCCTTCGCGGAAATGCCCTTGCCGGTCTCGATGAGGAAATGCGCGTCGCCGTCGCCGTCCATCTTCATGCCGGCCATCTGCCGCACGGCGACATCGACCTTCCACGTCCCCTCCATCGACAGGTTGACAACGGCGCCGTATTCGCCCGGGTTGCGGCCCGGCGAAGCCTGCGCGTCGGCAGGCATCGGCATCGTTGTCATGTCGATGTGCACGTCCACCCCCGCTCCGGCCAGCGGTTTGTCGCCGTCCCTGATGGTGAGAATCAGCAGATTCTCGCCCATCACCGGCGGGGAAGGCTGCGAGGTTATTTCCACCGTATACTTCCCGGCGCTGGTAGATGCCGTATTCGCGGCCAGCGCAATACTACCGGCCAATACCATCATGATGACGACGAGCCATCGTTTCATTATCTACTCCTTCGAATTATATCTTCGGAGCGCGGATTGCTAATCCGCGCGAGATGACCGAAAGACGAATTGCACGCGCGGATTGCCAATCCGCGCTCCGACAATTTCGTTACTTATCCGGCGTTATGTCCCATCCGATAGCCCGGTACAGGGCGGCAAGCGTGGCGCGGTATTGTGCCTGCGCGGTGACCAGGTCCTGCTGCGCTTCGGTCAGCGCCTGGCGGGCGTCGAGCAGCTCCACGATGTTGCTTTTACCGGCTCCGTAGCGCGCCTGCGCCACGGTGTAGGCTTCCTCCGCCGACTTCACCTGTACGGTCGCGGTGTCGATATTCTGGCGGGCGGCGGTCACGCGGGCCTGGGCGCCCGCCACCTCCGCGCGCACCCGCAGCTCTACGTTTTCACGGGCGGCCTGGGTCTGGATGACGGCCTGCCGGGCCTCCTCCACCTCCGCCTTGCGCCGTCCTCCATCCAGGATCGGGAGCCCCGCTCCTACGCCGATGGAAAAACCGGCGGATTTCCCCATGTCGGACGGCGCCAGCACATCCGCCATGCCATATGCGTAAATTTGCGGGCGATACTCGGCCTGCCGTACCTTCACAACCGCCTCCGCCGCCTTGATGGTCTGCTGCGCGGCCTGCAGCTCCGGTCGTTGCGCCAGCGCTAATGCCAGCGGATTCTCCGGCTGGGAGATGGCCTCCTCATCGGCCGCCTGATCGAGCGTCTCCGCCGGCACCCCCAACACTTGCGCCAGGTCGGCCAGCATGGCAACAACGCCCGCGTGGGCGTCGGTCAGTTGCTGTTGAGCGGAGGCCTCCGCGGCCCGCGCGCGCAGCACGTCGAACATCGGCACCTTGCCGACATCGAAGAGCTGCTGCGTCACCTTCGCGTTTTCCGTCTGCGCGGCCAGCGTGTCTCGCGCTACCTGCTCCATCGCCAGCGCCTGCCGCCATTGGGCATACATGGCGCGCGCCTCGAAAGCCACCTGCGCGCGGGTCGTCGCCACCCCGGTCCGCGCAGCGGCGGCCGTCATCTTCGCGGCCTGTACGGTCTGCGAAATGCGTCCGCCGGTGGAGAGCGGGATCATGGCCATGCCGTTCAGCAGGGTCGAAGTCTGATCCTGCGACCGCAATGACGATTGCGGCATAACGCCGGGGATGCTCACGCTTCCGGCCATATTAGCCGCGGACACCAGCGCGTTGGCGGACACCTGCGGCTTTCCTTCGGATTGCGCCATGCCCACTCTGGCCTGCGCCATGCCGGCCTCCGCCTGCGCCATGCGCAGCATCGGCGAATGGGTAAGAGCAAGCTGCACCGCGGCGCTCTCCGTCAACGGGGCGGGAGCCTCCTGCGCACGTATTACGCCGCTGAATATGATGATGAGTGTTGCCGCAACGACTGCAAAGCGCGTATGCATAAATGACCTCCGTGATTTTCAATAAGACGTGGATAAACGGCATCAGGTTCCATCGAGTACATAAGATTGTTCGGCATTATAAAAGCTGGAGTTAAATCAGTTGCTATTCTAGCCTATTGTAAACGGCGTCTTCATCGCAATCAAACTACAAAAAATACACGCGCAACGGCGGGAGATCGAAGATCACTAATAGCGGTCGTATTTTGAGACATCTACCAGCCGGCTGGCAGGCATCCGCGACCTCCTTTAGACGAATGGTGCGCCGGTTCCGTGACGTTTTACCATCTGCCGGGATTCCGTTTTGGAGCCCGTATGCAGATAGTTAAGGTTTGCCTCGCATCGCGGTAGCTCTTTCACCAAGGCAGACTACCTGTTTATACGGATGGAACCCCGGTCGTCGCTCCTACGTCATGAGAGAAAAGGCAATCTCGATGCCGGCGTTGGGTCGGAATATTCACCATGCAAAATAAAAGGAGGATGTGAACGTAATACCGCTGATCGAGCCAGCACGAAGCTCGATTGAATGAAGGGGGGTGATAAGTATGATAAAGAGACAGACGGCATTCCCGGGTGGACAGGCGCCGTCTGTCTCTTTTTGCGGGAGGTGTCTTCAATGCTCGTTGCAAGGTAGATCCACGATATTCGATTTGAGCAAGGCTTCCTGGTTTGCCGCAAGCGGATCGGTAAAGCTGACGGTAAATCTTAGTGGATCGCGCTTCAGCGCTCTCTTGATTGCGGATAATGTCGTTTCCGCAACCTTCACGATGCACAGGACCGCCAGCACGGTAAGCAGTAAGCGTAACCGCATATGCATGCCGCCGTTTTCACGAAGAGTGGACGGGACCGGCGGCGCACCCATTATCGGGAACCGGTCCCATCCACAATCGGAGGAGACCGGCGGCGCACCCTGTACCGTTTCCGGTCCCGTCCATAACCGCATCAGCAACGTTGCTGACACGGAATGCGACACGAGATAACAGGCATGTTGATCGTTTCTGTCGTAGGAATCGGGAGCTACCGCCTCAACAAGTACCGACCGTCCTCACGCCAGGCTTATCCCGTGCTAATCATCATGACGTAATGCGCCTTCGGTTGGTTCCATGAGCGTTATAACTTTTTACGTTTTATCGTCTTTAAATGAAAAGTGGGAACCTGAGACGCCTTTTAATCCGTCCTTTGTGACGGCAATCATATGGGAGATTATCCATGACGAAGTGGCTTTCATCAGTTGAGAGTCACCTCCCGTATGCCGACGTTGCCGTTTTCGTTCTTCGCGCGCGGGATGTAGATGCGGAAGTAGCGCGCGGCGGTGGGCGTGGGCAGCGTGAACTCGGTAACGTTGCCGATCTTCTCCGCCTGCCGGTATAAATCCGCCCATTCCTTGCCATCGTCGCTGAGCTGCAGCACGAATTCCGCCGGCGGCAGCTCTTCGTGCCAGTCGATTTTGATCGCGCGCAGCGTGGTCGGTTTGGGCCAGATCACGCACCACTCGGCGGGCATGCCGAAGCGATTATTGCTTTCATTCATCCCATTGGTCCAGTAGCTGAAATCCTGCCCGTCAATGGCCTGGGTAGGAGAAAACATGTGCCCGCCGGCGCCCCAGATTTCGCCCTGCCAGGCCAGGTTTTCCGGACCTGCCGAGCCGGCGATAAAGCCGGGCGGCGGGGGCAAGGAGTCATCCTCACGCGGCGGAAAGACCCGCGAATATTCCGGCCAGCGGTAGACGAAGGCGCGCGGCGCGCTCCACGTGCCATAGCACCCCCGCGCATCGACGGAACGGACGCGCCAGAAATACCGCCACTGCTCGGTCAATGGCTCGTTCAGCGTGCAGCTCGCGCCGGCCGTCTCGACGAGTGCGACGCGATCGCGCGGGCGGAAGATCGCCTCGCGGGCAACCTCTACCTGATAACCTGCCTGTTCTCCATCCGGCTTCCACTGAAATGTGATCGGTCCTTCCGCGACTGCCCCATCAGGAACGGGCGAAAGCTGGACGGGAGGGGCCGGCAGCCCATACAACTCCGCGATGGCGTCGGCATCGACGTGAATCAGCACCAGCCACGCCCCAAGGGCGGGCACCTTCGTTTTATAGCGGAATTCTCTGCCGGCGGGCACGGGCAGCGGCTGGGCGGAACGCCGCCAGTCCCATGCGCGGTCGTCGAAAACCAGCGCCTCGGTTCCCGCCGGGAAGACGACGGGCAGCGTCACGTCCAACGCCTGCGCCTTGCCGGTGAAGTTGGCGGCGTAAAGGCCGATATACCGGCGGTGGTTGAAAGTCTGCACCAGGCTCTTCACGAAAAGCTGGTCGCTCGATCCCCGGTTGAGCGCGAGGGGAACGACCGGGCCGGTGGTCACGAAGGCGTAGCAGGCGCGGCGCACCAGCCCGAAGGCATCGAAACCCGGCATGCGGTGGTGCGGCTCCTTGATGCCCACCATGGTGATATAGTCGCCGAAATTGCAATGCTCGGTGCCGGTCCAGCCGAACATGTCGCCGTAAAGCGGGTCCACCGTGCGCAGCCGCTTGGTGCCGCCGGCGCCATCCACCCACTCGCCATATTGGCGCACGGGCAGGTCCTCCGTCTCGGTGAGCGCGTTGCGAATGGTGATCTTCATATCGCGCGGTTCGCTTGCGCCGGTGGGCAGCAGGCTGTAGCTGAACAGGCCTTGCAGGTACTGGTAAGGCGCCGGACCGGCATAACCGGTGCGCCAGATGCCGTTCTCCGAATCATACATCATCTCGTCGCCGTGAAGACCGGCACGGTAGTCGAAGGGCTGCCCGTTGCCCCAGCGGTTAACCTTCGGATCGCCCAGCGTCATGTCTTTCTCCGTGCGACTCAAGCGGTAGCGGTTGAAATCGATGGCGCACTCGGGATAGCGGTTGCCGGATGGTCCGTCACCCGTGCGCGGGCGGATTGCCACCGGGTAGGGGTATTGTTTCTCAAAGGCATTTGCCTCCACTGAAAGACCGTCCGGACCGCGGTCGTTCTCCTCCATCAGGTCGAAATGCATCATCAGCATGTCGATGATGTCGCCCATCGGCTGGTTGCGTTTCAGCGCGGTGTCGTAGAGCACGGGACGGATGCCCTGCCGCCAGTGGTGCATCTCCTGCACGAAACCGTCATCGGGATTGTAAAGCTTGACCAGGTCATGTACTGCCTTGTTCGCTTCATAATGGTTGCGCGCCCACAGGTCGCCGTGGATGCCGTAATCCTTCAGCAGCTCGCCATCCATGCCGAATCCCTGCGCGCGCGGGCCGTTTTGCTCGCACTTGAAATTGTAGAAATCCGTATACGGTGAAAGATAGCGGATGGCGGGCTCCAGGGCGGCAGCGTATTTCGCCGTGTCATAAAGGACGATCTCCGCCCCCTTGGACTGGACGTTGTTGAAGAGGGTCTGTTCGTGGATGAATCCGCTGGTCTCCGGATTGTTATCCACATCGACGAACTTCGCCCACTGGTCCGGCTTGCTGGCGAATTCCCAGATGGTGTAGAATTCCTGATGCTTCATGCCCCAGCCCAGCTCGTTTTCCTCGCACTGGCGCTTGACCTTCCACAGCGAGGATTCCGGACCTCCAAGGTCCGGCGTTATGTTCGGCATGCCCTTGCCATTGATCACCCCGAGCAGCGCCAGGTCGTAATTCAGCCGGTCAGGCTCGGTTCCCCACGGATAACCTTGCGGCCAGATGTTGAAATCGTAATAGACGGAGTTTGCGTATTCGGGCAGCAGGCCGCCGTCCAGCGGACCTACGGTTAGGCCGCCGACGCGGATCGCCGGCTTCGGACCCAGCCGCTCCAGCGCGGCGTCCTTCTTCATGCCGGTGGTCCACAGCACCAGCTCGTTATTTCCGTTCCGCAGCCAGGCGGCGGGGATGACCCAGCGCCCCTCGATGGTCGCCAGCGGGGGCCGCATGCCGGGCTTGCCCTTCATCGCGTCGTAGCGGATATCGCCGCCAAAGGCGAAATAGGGGGCCAGCCGGCGGCCATTAATCGTGGCATTGAGCTGCGTGCCGTTGAACGGCGCCTCCGCGAAGGGCACGCGCAGCTCCAGCGATTCCCGCCGCGGCATCCGCACGACGAATGCCTGCCGTCCGCCATCCGCCAGGTTGCCGATGTAGGTCACCGCCAGCGCCTGCCGCGCCCGCTGTGCTCCACTCAGGTCGATCGTCACCTCCCGCGGGCTGCTTACCGCCAGGGAACAGGAGAGGATTGCCAGGCAGATCATCGTGAGCAAATAACGACTCGAATGCATGCTGATCCTTTCTACCACGCGGCATTGCCGGGGCATGGAGAAGGTTGTCTCCTCAACATATTTCGTGACGGGGTATGAAAGTCCTGCAATTCTGCTAAACCCGCAATCCTGACGTAATTTGTGCGATCGCTTCCTCGGTATTCTCGCGGTTGCCGAAGGCGGTAAGTCGGAAGTAGCCGGCGCCGGAGGGGCCAAAGCCGCTGCCGGGGGTGCCGACGATGTGCACCTCGTTGAGCAGCTTGTCGAAGAAGGCCCATGAGTCCATGCCGTCCGGCGTCTTCAGCCAGATATACGGGGCATTGACACCGCCGTATGCCCGCAGGCCGACGCGCCGCAGCCCCTCGCGGATGATGCGGGCGTTGGTCATGTAATAATCGATCAGCTCGCGGGTCTGCCGCCGGCCTTCTTCTGAATAGACCGCCTCCGCGCCGCGCTGCACGACGTAGGCCACGCCGTTGAACTTGGTGGCCTGCCGGCGGTTCCACAGCGGGTTGAGCGGGCGCGCTTCCCCGCCGCGCGCGCGGGCGGTGACCGACTTCGGCACCACGGTGTAGGCGCAGCGCGTGCCGGTGAAGCCGGCGGTTTTAGAGAAGGAGTTGAATTCGACAGCCACTTCCTTCGCGCCGTCGATCTCGTAAATGCTGTGCGGGATGTCCTGCTCGGTGATATAGGCCTGGTAGGCGGCGTCGTAAAGGATGACGGCCTGCCGCTCGCGGGCGAAATCCACCCACTTTTTCAGCTCCGGCTTCGGCAGCGCGACGCCGGTCGGGTTGTTGGGCGAGCACAGGTAGATTAGATCGACTTTTTCCTCGGGTAGGGCGGGGCGGAAACCGTTCTCCGCCGTGCAAGGCAGGTAAACGACTCTGCCGAAGCGACCGTCGTCACCCAATCCGCCCGTGCGGCCCGCCATCACGTTGCTATCCAGGTAAACGGGGTAGACGGGATCGGTAATGGCCACGATGTTATCCACGCCGAAGATCTCCTGAAAGTTGCCCACATCGCACTTCGCGCCGTCGCTGATGAAGACTTCATCTTTGCCGAGCTCGACACCGCGCGCGTTGTAGTCGTGCTCGATCACCTTTTCAATCAGGAAATCGTAGCCCTGGTCCGGGCTGTAGCCGTGGAAGGTTTCCACACGCGCCATATCGTCCACCGCCCGGTGCATCGCCTCGATGACTGCACCCGGCAAGGGCTGCGTAATGTCGCCGATGCCCAGCCGGATGACATTGGCGTCGGGGTGCTCTTCCCGGTACTTCGCCACGCGCCGCGCGATCTCGATAAACAGGTAACTGCCCGGCAGCTTCAGGTAGTGCTCGTTGATGTGCGCCATTTCAATCCTCATTCCATGATCGAAATTTGATCGGTCAGAGTCTGATTCCGACTTTGGCCGGCGAAATTTCCGTATAGTATAGAGGAAAGCGAGGGTTTGTGGAACTATCAGCCATTTTGCAGGGGAAGCCTTGCGATGGCGCGCATGCTAAGGTAGAGGCGAAAAGGGTGCAAGGGTATGGGCTGAAATCCAAAATGCTGATAAAATTGCACGGCACTTTCGTCCAATGCATCGACGACAACTGCATAGATGCCTACATTCGATGCGAAATACAAAGCATGATGCAGCGCATGCATAAGCAACATCCGCCCTAGACCCTTACCCTGTATCGTGTTATCTACCGCCAATCGGCCCAATAAAATGATTGGTACTTGTGGAAGCGCTACCTGTTCGGTGGGCAAATCATCTGGAACCAGCGCGCCGACGGACAGTGTATAGTAGCCGAGAATTCGCGCCGGCTTGTTGTCCAATACGCCAACCCAGGTTACGCCGAGATTGCGGTCCTGAAACTGCCGAGCATACTGACGGAGAAATGAATTCAGGCTTGCCGTTCCGCAATCGAAGGAGGCGCGATCGTGTCGGGAAGGGTCAAGGCGCTCAATCCGGAGCATGATAGACATCTCCGGTAAATGTGCCGCGAGCGAAGGCACGCGCCGCTTCAACGAGTTTCTCGTTGGGTTTAACATCCGCGTCAAGATCAGCCAGCAACTTCTCCCACTCCTCGCGCGGAATGCGAATCACCAGTTCCTCCGTTAATTCACGACCGGCGATTTCAATTGCCAGGTTGACGAAATAATCACTAATGTTCATGCCATGCTTGGCAGCGACATGTTCCAGCAGTCGTTTTCCTGCCGGCGTGATGCGGCAGGACAGCCGTTCGGTTTTTGCGGGCACGCTCATCACCGTATCCTCCATGTTAAGTATACCACGATGTCTGCCATTTGTCACACATTAGTCTCTGCAAAATTCATACAATACCACCGTATCACGGTTACCTATTCCGGACTTGCATTTATCAATACGATGAATGGGTAAGTGATACTAAAAATCCACTCACCCATCCATCTTTTCAATCTCCATGCATCCCTGTAGCTACAGGTCCACTTCCACCGCGAACAACTGATGCGGACCCTCCGGATCGGGCTTGTCGGCGTAGATGAGCCAGCGATCGTTGGCGGAGAAGTTGCAGTCCACTCCCTGGCCGCGGAAAGGCACGTAGGTCGTGTGGATGGTTGCCAGCGGCGCCATCACGATCTTCGGGTTGCCGATGTCGAACCGCGCGGCGTAGACGAAGCTGTGCCCGTCGGTACCCTCGCCGCTGACCAGCTTGCCGCTGTTGGAGCGGTAGATATGCGAGTGGTAGGAATTGAGCGGATCGGACAGGTAAACCTGCTCGCCCGCCAGGTTGGCGATGCCCAGCCGCGTGAGCGCGTAGGAATATTCCGCCCAATGGTGCGTGCGCAATGTCGGATCGTTGCGGCGGTCCTGGTAGGTGAAACCGATGTAGTCGGGATCGGACCACCAGAACTCGTGAGTGATCATCTCGCCGAACTCCTGCTTGCGGATAGGATGGCGGTCGGAGCCGTCCAGCCGTATGCTCCACACCCGCTGTCCCTGCGCGTCGGGCATGTCCATGCAAAAGCGGATCAGCTCCGTATCGCTGGGCGAGGTATCAACATGGGAGTGGCACATGCCCTCCGACTCGAAGATCTGCCAGGTCTTGCCGTCGGCGATGCGGTAGACCCACATGTTGCCCTTTCGCGGGCGGCTGAAGTAGTGGTTGATCGCCTCCACGTCCTTCGTGGTCGGGATCGGATACCCCGTCAGGTCTTGCTCTACCTTACCGAGGATCAGGTGCTTGCCGTCGATGGTGATGTCTTCGACGTGGCCGGGTAGATTCTCAGGTATGTCCGCATCGAAGGTCGGCTCGCCGCCGGGCAGGTCGATGTGCCAGAGCTGCATGCCTGTTGGCCGCTCCGCGTTCCTGTGTTTCCGGCGTTCTTCGCGCCATTTGCGCCAGGCATCCATGTCTTTGTAGCGGATGTAATAATTCCGCCCGTCCTCTTCACGCAACTTCAACGTTTGAAAACTGTGGGGCAGCAGTTCGATATCGCCGGAGTCCGGATCGAGAATGATCGCCCCGCGGCCATGTTCGCGCCGCGACCAGGCCAGCATGCGCCCGTCCGGGAGCTGGCGAAAAGTGCGGAAGTAGCCGAGGTGCGCGCCGTTAGGGAAGTCGGTCAGTTGCCGTATCGTCCTTCCGGTCTGTTCATCAACGAAGGTACGACTCCGGTTGATGATGGGTGAGTCTGCAATAGTGTCGTTCTCGGAGAGTGCCATGGTGCGGTCATAACCTCTTTTCAAGCGTTCTGGCTTTCTGATTCACCGTCCGCGCCTCGTTCCCTTTCAGGAATACGGCCCGCCGGTTGAATTATCCGGGCGCTATAATACCACTCTTCACTCGTGCTGCCAATCGTGTATTTTGTCCGCTTATTCGTTCAACTTCAGACAAAAGGTAATCGCATTCCGCTTGCTGAATAAGATAGATCGATCATCCACCGGAAAGGGGCCTGCCATGCGGAAAACCGAACCAGCCGTGCGCGCTGTCCACTTCGAGTCGCGCCGTGTTTACCGATCTAGCCGGCATCCCGGTTATACCTCCTGGATTTCCTTTTTCCCGGGGGAGCGGGGGCAGTGGTATCTGACCTGCGAAGAGGTGAACCGTCCGGAGACGCCCCTGCCGCAATGCACGCGGCAGCAGTTTTACGAGATGGGGTTGCCCAACGGCTACGATAAGTCGCAATACCGCCTGGAGGTCGTCATGCTGGAATCTACCGATGGGCTGCGGAACTGGCGGGAGATTTCCCGCGAACCGTACTGGTTCCAGCACAGCGCGGGCTCCTTCGGGCAGGCGCGCACCGCGGACGGGCGCTTTCTGCGCTTCGTATGGAGCTGTTATGCCTTCGATCCATCCATCGAGAGAAACGAGATTTTCTTCGAGTCGGAAGACGAAGGCCGTACCTGGGTGAAGAAGCCGCCGTTCCATGACGCGCATTTTTTCAGCGCGCCGCACCGCATGCGCGCGCTGCGCGACGGGACACTGGTGCTCTGCATGCCGCTGATGCCGCGCTGGGGGGAGGGCAGCGACCGCCCGCTGCGCACGGCCATCAACCTGGACACGATGAACGAGATGCAGATGACGCTGTGGTTCTCCTTCGACCAGGGGCGCTGCTGGGACGGGCCGCTGCCGATCTACGGTGGGCAGAACGTTTCGGAAACCGACTTCGTGGAGCTGCCGGACGGCAATCTGCTTTTCATCAACAACAGCATCTTCGCTTTTCCGGGACGGCAATACATCTATCGTGAAGGCCGGCGCTTTACCCCCGGACCGTTCGAAAAGGCGCGCGCCGGCACGGCGCCGGAAACCGTCTGCCTCATGGAGGACAACCTGCTTATCGGCTGCCTGCGTGCCAACATCTATTGCTGGTCGGACGATCTGGGGCAAACCTGGCAGCCGCTCGATGGTATCCCGGAGATGGGGCCGGAGGTGTATCAACCGTGGATCAACTACCTGGGCAACGGCCGGGTCGCCTGCGCCGGGCATCTCGGCGGCGACGATCCGCTGGGCCTGCGCGACCAGCAGGTCAACCTGCACCTGTTCACCGTGGAGATGCCGCGTAAAACCCGAAATACCGTATTATGGATCGCGCGCGATTTCGACGAGACGGCTAATCGCTGGGAGAACGCGTATACGCTCACCCTCACCTGCGGCGAAGAGTCGCTGGCCGATAAAGAAATCGAATTCTGGTATGTCGAGCGCGATCAGCCGGGTTACGACAGCTTCAATAAAATCCCTCTCCCGGAGCGCATGCAACAAGGCGGCCGCCTGCTGACGGCCCGCACCGACGCGCGGGGAATCGCCCGCGTCAGCCTGCCGGAATTCGATAAGGTGGAATACATCCACCTTTCCTATCAGCTCGTCGCCCGCTTCAATATCGAGCGGGCGGATCCCGATTACAAACCGGCGCAAACCCCGCAGCTCGAATTCTACGCCAACAGCCGGCCAGATCCGCCGCTGACGTAAATATTATTCTCTCATCACGAAGGCGCGAAGGCACGAAGACACGAAGAGAAAAGATATCTTTGTGCCTTCATCTCTTCGTGCCTTTGTGGTGAGAAGGAAATCGGCCGTCCACCTATAACTAGCTAAGTGGCAACCTTTTCGAGGGAGGTAAACCATGGCATTCAAATGCGGCATTATCGGCACCGGCATCATGGGCAAGGCGGGAGGCAAGATCCTGCAGTTGCTGGACGACGTGGAAGTGACCGCGCTGGCGGATCCGTCGGAGAAGAATCTGAACGAGGCGGCGGCGGAGCTGGGCGTGCAGGCGAAATACGCCCGCTACCAGGACATGCTGGAAAAAGAGGAGCTGGACGCGGTTTACGTGGCCACCCCCGACCAGTATCACCGCGGCCCATGCATCGACGCGCTGGAGGCCGGCTGCCACGTGGTGGTGGAAAAGCCGATGGCAACGAAACAGGAGGACGCCGAGGAGATCTGCCGGGTGGCGGAGCGCACCGGGAAGAAGTTCCAGGTCGATTTCAACCACCGCTGGCTCTCGCCTTACCACAAGATCAAGGCGATGATCGACGACGGGCAGCTCGGTGAGCCGGTGATCGGCTACGCGCGCAAGAACAACCCCATCCTGGTGCCCACCAGCATGCTCGCTTCGTGGGCGAAGGACAGCAGCCCGGCGTGGTTCATGTCCTCGCACGACATCGACCTGATGGTCTGGTGGTTCGGCGCCAAACCGGTGGAGGTTTACTCCCGCGGCATCAAGCGCGTGCTGAAGGCGCGCGGCATGGACACCTACGACGGCATCCAGTCGCTGGTGACCTTCGACGGCGGCCAGTTCGCCACCTTCGAAGCGGCGTGGATCTATCCCAACACCAGCCCCTACATGCCCGACTCCTTCATGGAGGTGATCGGCACCGAAGGGACCACCCACATCGACCGCCAGGCGGAGGCCATCGACGCCATCCTGGGGGAGAAATTCACCTGCCCGCGCACCTTCCTGAACTACAAGGTTTTCGACCAGTGGGTGGGCGCCATGCCCTCCTCCATGCGCTCCTTCGTCAACGCCTGCATGAACGACGTGGACACCGTGGTAAACGCGCGAGAGGGGTTGAAGAGCACGGCGATTCTAGATGCGATCCACCGGTCATTGGCGTCGGGGAAGCCGGAGAGGATACGGTTTAGTTTTGAGTTTTGAGTTTTGAGTTGATGGGCCTGGTTATCGTACACTCTGCGCATAGACTTCGCGCTCTGAGCATAATCCCATAGCCAGGGGCGAAGCGGATGCCATCAAGTTGATCGGAGTGGAGGTCGAGAAATTCGACAAGATAGCCGAAGAGAGGGAGTCGAACATGTCCGTCAATGATCTGTTATTATCGCGTTTGAATGGGCTGGAGCTCAGCCGCCTGGGTGATGAAGGTCCGGCGGGGTTGTGGGTTACTTCGCTGCCGCTGCCGCGCGAAGCATCCCGTGAGTGGAGCATGGGGGGGAAGGCCAGCCACGTAAGGGTGCTGGGGAAATGGCCTGACGCCGCGGGACCGCGGCGGCTGCTGCTGGCGGCGGACGCGGGGGGGCAGGCGCCGGAGACGGTCAGCCTGGCGGCGGGCGTTGTGCAGCCCGCTGCCGCGCCGCCAAGCGCGGAGATGGAGACCTTCGAATACGCGCCGGCGAGCAACTTCGACAAGCTCATCTACTGGGAGCGATCCATGCTGAAGATCCGGTGGAATGGCCGCTGGGTTGCGCTGGCGATGGGCATGCGGGTGCGCGGCGAGGTGCACTGGTGGGAATACTGCCAGATCGACCGCATCGCCGGGTCGGAAAACTGCGTCGAGGTGGAGATGGGCGGCGCCATCCCGCATGAGCTGACCACCCCCGAGATGATGGATCGGTCGCGCAAGGGACATGCGCTGAAGCTGGTGCACTTTCACAACTGGCTGAACGGTCATATATACGCCCGTCTGCATGCGAACGGAGTATGCGAGGTTTACGCCCACCACGTGAACAGTATGTTCGCCGACGATGGCCGCGACCTGGAGGACGCGGCGCCGGTGATCGGCATCCGGGTGGAAGGGGACGAGGAAGCGCAGGCCGCGCTATGCGGCGCCTGGGACGGTTCGGTTCAAGCATTAGAACTGGGCGGAGTGACCTTCGACCTGACCGACGTTTCGCGCATGGCCACGCCGGAGCAGCCGGGCAGCATGGAGATGGTGGACGGCTTCCTGGTGCTGCAACCCTACCTGGGCATGCAGTGCTTCGGCGGCAAGGGGCAGAAAAAGCGCCCGCGCAACGACGACTACTATTGGCGCGCCGAGGACCAGGTCATTCCGCGCGGGCGGGCGCGCACGCTGCGCTTTTCCCTCAGCCTGAACCCGGCGCGCTCGCCCCGCGTGGTTCGCTACGCGGCGCCGGCCTGGTGGTACGGGTTGTGCGAGGAATTCCAGGCCAGGCCCATGTTGCCGGTGTCGAATTCACTGTCGGCCTCCACCGATTCCGCGCGGGAATGGCTGCACAAATACATCATCCCGCGGGGCGTCGAGGAGGGCATCCTGCCCAACCATTCGGAGGAAGATCCGAGCGTCCGCCAGACGCCCAGTTGTGAAGGCGATCTGCCGGGCGCGCTCTTCCTCGCCGCCTACCGCTCCGGCGATGGGCTGGATTACGACTGCGCCATGCGCGCGGTCTACGCCTTCACCGACATCACCGTGGATCACGCGGTGAACCGAATCATCTGCTGGCCGTTCGGTCCGGACGCGGTGGCGCTGCCGCTGCAGCGCGCGCTCGGTCCGCTCTTCGGCTGGCTGGAGACCGGCGACTCCTACCTGCTGAACACCGCGCGAGGCATCATCGACACCGCCTACACCTGGCACAAGAACTCCTGGCCGCGCCGCGCGGTAGGCCGCGACGCCGTCTTCACGCACAGCATGGTGCACTTTTACCGCTACCTGGGCGACGCGCACTATCTCGAGCTGGCGCGCGACGTGATCCGCGACGTGGGCGTTTCGCAGTGGCCGGACGGTCCCTTCGGCGACCAGGGCGGCGGCGCGGGCATCCACGGGGCGGCGGCCTACATCATCAAGCCGTGGATGGGCTGGCTGGCCACCATGGGCATCCTGGATTACCTGGAGGTCGTGCCGGATGACGAGGAGGCTCTCGCCATCGTGAAGAAGTTCGTAGACTGGCTGATGAGCGAGCGCGCGCCGCGGCATGGCCGGGGCGACAAGACCATCATCAGCGACGGCTGGACCTACATGCACAACTTCAAGGGGAAGAAGCTGCCGGACATCACCATGCCCGACGGCCCCACCACCGGCGGCCATCTCTTCCACCTGGAATACATCGCCCGCCTGCTGCCTTGGTTCTCCTTCCTCACCGGCGACCCGGCCTATTTCGACGCCTACATGGAGACCTACCAGGCCGGCGGGCCGGACCGCATGGCCGATTACTGGAACGGCGCCGCCACCCTGCTCTTCATCCCCTGGCTGCAAGATCACCTGTGGCAGGCCCGGCTGACGGAGGACGGCG
>Ga0172369_10002288_pt1 | contig 26506 bp, 30 predicted proteins | sample LakKiv25m_FD_114539 | JGI IMG/M metagenome (GOLD analysis project Ga0172369, IMG submission 114539) | Freshwater microbial communities from Kabuno Bay, South-Kivu, Congo - kab_022012_11.25m | ecosystem: Environmental > Aquatic > Freshwater > Lake | place: Democratic Republic of the Congo...
AGGTAATTAAATATAAAATTTCAATTGACGGAATATTCGACAAAGAAATTGTGGTAGACAATGGAATTGCTAATGTCCTTTTATCTCCTCAGAAAAGCGGAAACCATGAGGTGAATGTTATTGCGTATGATCGAGCAGGGAACTTAAGTGAGAAAAATATTCTGGTTAGTTTCCCGATAATTAAATCACCAGAAGTTACTAAATACCCGGAATCAATTACCAAAAGAGATAAATTAGAAATACTAGGTATTTCTTACCCAAATACTGATGTAAGAATTTGGTTGCAGCCAGAAGGAGAAAATCCAAAAAATTACGTGGTAAAAACTTTGGTTGATGGTACTTTTTCGTTTGTCAGTGACCCGGCAGAGGAAACGGGACTCCTTTCTTTTTGGGTAGAAGCAATTAGAACAAAAGAAGTAATTAGCCCTTCTTCTGAAAAATATTTTGTGGTGGTGAATAAAACTGCTTTTGTTAAAACGAGCTTGTTAACGATTGAAATATTATCTGTTGCTATCCCACTTGTTTTACTGTTGATTGTTTTGATTTATGTTATTTACCATGCGTATCACAAACTAAGAAAGATGCGAAGACGATTGATGATCGACCTGGAAGAAACAGAAAACGAGACTCATAAAATATTTAGAATTATCAAAGAAGACGTTAAGCAAAGTTTGAGGATTTTGAAAAACAAAGAGATAAAAAATAAACTGACTGACGATGATCAGGAGGTTGTTGAAACTCTCACTAGAGACATAAAGGAAGCCGAAGATTACTTCTCTAAGAGAATTAAAAATATCGAAAAGAAAGATTTGTAATCTCCAGATGGATTTTATTCAAAATGAAAGTCTTTTACTTTCTCTCTGACTTTATTTTTAAGTAAAGGATACTTGGAAAGCTCAGGATCTTCGGATATGAGTCGGATTGCTTCAGTACGGGCGGCTTCTACCATTTTTAAATTTTTGATTGCTTCCATACCAAGATCGGTGATACCCCACTGTTTTGTTCCTCCAAGCTCTCCAGCACCCCGCAAAGTTAAATCAAGTTCCGCTAATTCAAAACCGTTTTTGGCGATCTTTAATGCTTTTAGTCTTTGGATTGTTTTGTCACTTTTAGCTTCGGCAAATACATAACAATATGCTTGATGATTACTCCTGATTACGCGCCCTCGAAGTTGATGAAGTTGTGCCAAGCCAAATCTTTCCGCTCCCTCAATAATAATTATTGTCGCGTTCGGAACATTTACTCCAACTTCCACAACAGAAGTAGCACAAAGGATATTTATTTTATTATCAGTAAAATCTTTCATTACTTCTTCCTTTTTTTGCTTGGTCATTTTTGAATGAAGTACTCCAATTTCATATTCTTTAAATACTTCTTTCTTTAAACGCTTTGCCTCAGCAATGGCGGACTTTGCCTGGACTGCCATTTCTTTTAGAGGGTCTGGCTCGTCGATTCTCGGACAAATTACATAAAGTTGTCTGCCTTGCTCTAGTTCTTTCCTGATTTCTTCATAAGAGTTGATACGTTTGTCTGGAGTAACTATTTCAGTAATTATTGGTTTTCGTCCCAAAGGCATTTCTTCCAAAAGTGATAAATCTAAGTCGCCATATACTGTTAGTGCCAGGGTGCGGGGGATAGGGGTAGCGGTCATTGAAAGCAAGTGTGGAGCAATATTGTCTTTTCGAACGAGTTTTCTTCTTTGGGCAGTACCGAATCGATGTTGTTCATCAATTACTACAAGTGATAAATTTTTAAATTTTACAGTTTTTTGAATAAGAGCATGAGTGCCTATTAAAATAGAAATTTCACCACTGGCAGTCCATTTCAAAAGCTGTGCTCGAGAGATTGTTGTCCACCCAGATGGGTTAACTTTTGATGGAAATTTTTTACAACCAGATCCTGTAATGAGTCCTATATTTATAGGTAAATGTTTAAAATATTGTATGAAAGATTCAAAGTGTTGTGATGCTAGAATTTCAGTAGGAGCCATATAAGCGACTTGTAATTTATCAAATTTTTCTAATTTACTTTTTACTGCCATATATGAAGCGGTAGCTGCTACGGCTGTTTTTCCGGATCCGACGTCACCCTCTAAGAGTCGTGACATAGGATAAGTTCGTGCCATGTCGGATAAAATTGTTTCGATTGATTTTTTTTGTGACAGAGTGGCCGAGAATGGGAACCTTTTTAAAAACTCTTCCACACTTTTTTCGTTTTTAGATATTTGAAAAGATTTATTTTTACGATATTCGATTTTGTCATGTTGGCGTTCCAATTGAATACAAAAAACTTCTTCAAAAGCAAAGCGCTTGCGAGCTGCTTCGGCATCGCGAGCATTTTTGGGTTTGTGAATCCAAACGAGAGCAGTTTTTAAGGTGGGGAGGTTGTATTTTTTTAAGATTTCCGAAGGAAGATAGTCGGGGATGTTATCTAAAGTTTTTTCCCTAATAATTTTTTCAATGGCATGATAAAACCACTTTGAAGTTATCCCTCGAGTTTCGTGATACACGGGATAAGCTGAACCCAAAACAGAATTTCCATTTTTGGCCGAGAACAGAGAGTCGTGGATATCTATTGGTAGATCAGAAATCTTTTCAAATTCAGGATTGGCAAAATAAATTCCTTGTTTCCCGAGAGTCACCTTTCCGGTTAATTTTACCGCCTCTCCCTCTCGGAGCATTTTTGCTAAATAAGCTTGGTTAAACCAAGTGATTTTTATTTTTCCGGTGGTATCTTTTATTTGGCCTTCAGCCATAGAGATTTTTGAGCGATGGCCTTTTTTGGTTTTTAGATTTGAAATCTTTCCATAAATGGTTGCTATTTCTCCGGGAGATAGGTCGGCAATTTGTTTTACTTCACTAATGTCTCCGTAGCGAGTTGGGAAATAAAAAATTAAATCATGTACTGAAAAAAGCGAAAGCTTCCTTAGGGCTTTTTTTTGGTTCTCGTCCAAACGAAATAGAGCTTCAATTCTATCACTTTGTTGCATTCGTTGATTATCACCCAAGTATTTTATTTACTTCGGTTGCCAATTGTCCCAGATCAAAGTCTGATTTGATCATAAAAGCACTAATGCCCAGTTGTTCAGCTTTCTTAATATCTTTTTCCTCGGAAAGATTTGAAAAAATGATTACCTTTACCTGGGAAAGATTTGAGTCTTTTCTGATTTTCCCCAAAATATCATATCCGCTCGTATCAGGAAGCAATAAATCCAGCAGAACCAAATCGATCGATACTTTGCTGTCTATAATTTTGTCTACTTCCATACCAGTCCCAGCGGTTAAAACATTGTACCCCTCTTTCTTTAATCGAGACGCTTCAAGTCCCTGTAAAAATATTTCGTCTTCGATTATAAAAATTGTTTTGGCCATAGACTAGGAGCCGATTAACTCTTTTACTTTAGCAGTCAATTCATCTAGATTAAAATTTGACTTAACCATAAATTCACTAATGCCTAATTGTTTTGCTTTCTCTATGTCTTTTTCCTCAGAGAGGTTGGAAAATATAATTACTGGAGTGGTTGCCAACTCTTTTTCTTGTCTGATCATTTTTAGAATTTCAAACCCATCCACATCTGGCAACATTAAATCCAGTAAAATTAAATCGATCTTTATTTTTTTATTAATAACTTCGGAAACTTGAGTACTGTTTAGGGCGGTTTCTACTGCGTAGCCTTCTTTCTTAAGTTTTGTTACCTCCAGTTTTTGAAGAAAAAGATCATCTTCTATCGTAAAAATTGTTTTGGCCATGTTCTTTAAATTATACTCTTACCCAACAGGAGTGCAAGTTATTTTGGGGATTGATATTTAGGAATAGTAAAGAAAAAAGTGGTACCCATATTTTTATCACTTTCAAACCAGATTTTGCCATTGTTGCCCTCGATGATTTTTTGAGTAGTGAAAAGACCGATTCCGGTACCGATTACTTCTTTTTTTTGAGCTTCAGGGTCTCGATAAAACTTGCTAAATATTTTGTTTTTGCCTGCTTCAGAGATTCTGGTGCCGGTATTTTTTATGGAAACTTCCACGAAATTTTTTTCTTCTCGTAAGGTGATAAATATTTTCCCATGTTTATCACTATATTTTATGGCATTTTCTACTAGGTTTTGAATCGCAATACGGATTTTTTCCTTGTCGGCATAAATGTTGGGGAATTTTTCTTCTGGTTTTAGAAAAATAATTTCTACTTCATGAATATGAGCTTCTCCAGAAAAATCAAAAATACAGTCGTCAATAAGTTCGATTGGGTCGATTTTCTTAAAATCATATTTTTTTTCTCCGATGTTTTCTGTTTTATTAGCTAGAAGCAACTCACTTACTGTGGCGATTGCTCGGTCATTGTCTTCATAAGCTCTTTGCATTAGAGTTTCTTGTTCGGTATTTAACTTTCCCAGGTCGCCATCCAAAAACATTTTGATAATCCACTTTGAGGCCGAGAGGGAGGTGCGGATCTGATGAGCACTTAATGAGACGATATCGGCTTTAGTTGAAATCATTTCTTCCAACTTTTTATTTTTTTCCTGCAACGATTTTATTTTAGTTTCTTGAGTCATAAAAATATTATACCATTTCTGGCGGAGGTGGTGAGATTCGAACTCACGGTTCCGATTAAGGAACGACGGTTTAGTAAACCGTTGATTTAAACCACTCATCCACACCTCCTCATTTCATTCGTCAGTATGGATTCGTGCCCTCTCGGGCCCTTCCCTCAAGCTTGCTTCGCATAAGCTTGTCGGCTTTAGCCGAACGGATGAAAGATGAAGCAGTTCATATTTCATATCCACACCTTCAAGAACCTAAAAACAATATAGCACAAAAATGGAAAAACCTAAAAAATATGCTAGAGTGAAAGAGTTTAAATGGAGACGTGTCAGAGTGGTCTAACGTACCTCTTTGCTAAAGAGGCAGGGGCTTCAAAACCCCTCGCGGGTTCGAATCCCGCCGTCTCCGCCAAAAATCCTTTTAGATATTTTTCAGGAATTTCCCTATCTCTTTCTTGGCATTTTTTTTGCCGACTAGTATTTTTTCGATCAATGAAAGTAATGGAAACTTGTTGGAATTTTTCCCAAGCATCTTAAGTAGGGAAGATATCGATACCAGTCCTTCGCTTTTGAAGGTAGCTATACCTTTTTCAAATATTTCTTTTCCTAGTTTTCTATTTTGTGAATGTTCACTTTCTGATGTGGCTATAAAGTCTGCCATACCAGCAGTCCCATCTACAATCTTTTCATTCAACTTCAATATTTTCATAATGCCGTGCATTTCTTTTATTGCGACAGAAGCGAGGTATCCACGAGTATTTTTCTTTTCTCCATACGATTCTATCATTCCAAAAATTGTTGTATACACATTTTTTAAAACCGCTGCTATGGCGACAGAATGCACATCATGTTCATATTCTAGCCTGAGATTTGTTTTAGAGAAAAGTTCTGAAATCTTTTTATATACTTTTTTATCCTTTGAGGCAAGCACAGCGTAGCTCATTTTATTTTCTATGATTTCAAAAGCAAACATTGGTCCAGACAATAAAGCATATTTTGAATCCTTTGCGTCTTTCTCTAAAAGTTCGTCCATGCTTTTCCTGGCTGATACATTGATGCCTTTTGAAAGTGCAATCAAGGTAGTGTGTTTGTTTAATACCGCTTTCATTTCTAGCAATGCTTCTTCTTCAACCCAAGACGGAATGCATAGGAAAATAAAATCAGCACCTTGTGCGCATTCAATCAAACTTTTTTCACTTCTATTTTTTATTGGGTCTTTATCGTAAATTTCTATTTTTAGACTTTTATATATTTTAGAGGAACGTAATAAATGAAATATTGCTTGGCCTATTTTTCCGTTCCCCACGATTGTTATTTTTAGTTTTTGCATGTGAATAATTATATGCTTTTTTGATTTTAATTTCCAATTCTAGACAGGTGACAAAAAACTATTTTTACTCTATGATTGGGTTATGTTTGGGATCCAAGAAAGATTGATTAGTCAAGAAAAGAAATGGATAAAAGTCGAGTCTAACCTCGTGGGAGTTAATGGGCAAAAGAGTGAAATAAATATCGAATTATTAGAAAATAACAAGCCACGAGCGATGGCGTTCTTTGATATTGATGGTACCTTAGCACACCTTGGTATGATTCATGGCAAGGCAATCAATAGAATTTTTGCCGGCAACGATCCAGTGGAACTGGAAAAAGTTTATTATGCTGGGTTTAAACTTGGCAATTCTTTTCGTGAATTTGATCGAATGAAAGGAATTTATGTTAATGGAAAAACCGAATGGAAAGATCCGGAATTTTATATAAAAAACAGACTTATTCCATTCATGAATGAAATAGACGAGCCCGGCAATCCCGCTCACGACAGGGCAGCAGAGTATCTTAGAAGGTATGGAGAGATTGCCGGAAGCATTGCCGATGAAGTTTATAAAGAAAACCCGGAAGAGTTTAAAAAAGCAAATATTCAACCTATTTTAAAACTGGCAAATATGTATTCCCGGTTGGGAATACCAATGGTTGGGTTTACCGCCAATGCGAAGATTTTTGTTGAGCGGATTGCGAAATATTTGGAACTTTCCAACCTATTTTTGTATATAGCCACTGATGAGGCAATGGCTGGGGGAGGCAAAGAGGTTGCTATTCACAGTTTAATAAAAATGGTAGAAGCCAAAGGAATATCTGTCCCAAAAAACAACTTGATTTTTGTTGGAGATTCGATTCGAGGTGATATTGGGACATGTCTCTTGGCGAGAGAAAAAGACAAGGAAATCCACGGGCAAGGTATTTTAATTTTAAAAAACAAGGAAGAGCTTGTAAATATAAAAAAGCAGATAAACGAAAATCCGGAACTCAATAGACTTGTTAATTCAATAGAAGTTCATGGGTTGATGGTTGACGATGTTCCAAAAGACGAGAAAGGTAATCCAATGCTTCTCTCACGTTTTAGAGATAAATTTTTAGAAAAACTTTAGTTTCTTATGATATAATCCTATTATGAATTTTGGGGACAGAATAAAGCAAAAGATATGGCGGGTGATATACAAATTTTTTCATTTGGCCCAAAAAGATCTGCTTGGTACTGGGCTGATTCAACATACTGACAAAAAACAGAAATATCACATTGGTTGGCTAGCACCAGGTAAAACACTGGAAGAACTCAAAAAACATCTTCATGAAAAATGGGGTTTTGGCAACCATTTCGTTGCCTGGACGGACGATGGTCAGGTTCTTTCTTGGAGAAAATTAGTAGATTTCAATGATCAATATCATTTACGAGTATTTTCCGATGGAGAAATTAGGGGACATTTTGAACTTACCCCCGAAGGGCATCCGATTGATCACTTTATGGAAAAGGGGGAAGTAGATAAAAAAGAGGATTTTTTAAAATTCTTAGGAGACTTTGTTGTTCAAGAAAGATATCTTTCGCATTTAGTAATGGACCCAGATGCTTTCAACCCAGATTCAGAACTGACAATTGATCAGCTAAACGAAAAATAATTTTTACTCTATTTTTGATTCGGGTAATACTAAATCCCAAAGTGCCCCGGCGACATTGTCCGCTTTTCCAAAAAGAGGGTAGTGATGCAGATCAATAAAAGGCAAGGAATTACACTCAATAACTCCCGAGTGTTGTTCTTCGTGCCAGGATTTTGTGATATCTTCAATTATAAAATCAACTCCGACAAGAGGGTCTTTTAAAAATCTTCCAACATGTTCCAGCATTTCTTTATTGTCAGGATGGATGATGCTTGTAACTTCAGTAGTGGTGCCTCCACAGCCACGACTCGTTTTTTGAGAAAATGTTACAATTTTCCCTTTTTCAGGGATATCATTCAAGCCGATTTTTTGTCTAGCCAATTCTATTTCTGCCTCCTTGTCAATTGGAATTTTGTGAAAAATAGGACCGACGCGTTCCGGGCGTTCGTTTTCTTTCTCCCAAAGTTCATGTACAGTATGGATTCCGTCTCCAGTTATTTCTGGCTGATCTCTCCGTACCACTCCGACCAATTTTCCTCCAACTAGGGTTCCTCTAAAAAGATATCCTCGCAACTCTTCTTCGATTACTACAACAGGAGAAAGTTTTTTTGCTTTTGTGAATCCGATTTTTAAGTCTTCTTTAGTATTTAAATGAATCATCGTATGGCGAGAACGAGAACCCAAGTTGGGTTTGGTAATTACGGGTTTTGTTATGGCGTTGAAAATTTTTAAAGCTCCTTGATATGTCCAAGCAGTTCCTCCCCTGGCAACTGGAATACCTTCCCTGATAAATTTTTCTTTCATGACGCCTTTATTGTCCATCCAGCCGAGTGCCTCGGAGTCTTGGCTCTCTGGCCTAGGCAATCCATCGAAAGTTATTTTCTTACCTTTATATTCTGCAATAAAAATATCTCGAATTGGACCAATATGAAATTCATACATTTTAACTCCACGCCTTGTGGCCTCTTCCCAAAAACATTTTGATCGCCAAGAATCCAGTGTATCAGGCTGGTAAGTGTAATACCCTAATTTTAAGAAAGTCATCAAACGATAGAAAGGAAAAGAAATTTTATTTGAAATTGCCTCGGCAGTGTTTTTGAAAAATAATTCTAAAAAACCAAAAAAAGGATCACTAATCATCCCTAGGAGTACTGAACTATAAGCAATCCAATGTACTTCCTGTGCTGGCTCACAATCTTTGCAATGTTTCATCCCATTAGAAACAGGTCGCGGTTAATTTTAAAAATAAACTGCGTCTGCTTAATTAATTTAAATAATGATTTTAATAATATTCCCCCTAGACAACCGCGACCGCGGCTTCTAACGGGATTTCATTCCAACATAATAACAGAAAGTTATATTTTTTGAAAATTTAGTGTGCCACTGTGAAGGCGATTATTTTTCTGGCGCCGGCTTGTTTTAAAACTTTTTTGGCCTCCCCGAGAGTCGCGCCAGTAGTAGTAACGTCGTCTAGTAAAATTATATTTTTCCCTTTAATTTTTTCGGGATGTTTGACTCTAAAAGAACCGACAATATTTTGTAAGCGTTTTTTGCGGTCTTCGATTCGTGCTTGGTGTTCAGTATCTTTTGGTTTCTTTAAAATATTTTTTTCTAAAACAAAATCTTTTCCAGCATTTATTTTTATCAATTCTTCGCAGATAAGTAGTGTTTGATTGAATCCACGTTCTTGCAGCCGTCTTGGAGAGAGGGGAATAGGAATCAATATTGGCTCATGAAAATTCTCCAAGAGAGATAGATCAGACAATTCTTCTAAAATTCTTTCATGCATTACTTTGGCAAAAACATTTGCAATTCTTTTTTTATTTTTATATTTCAAGAGCCAGATAGCTTTTTTAACTGACGGATGACGATAATCATAGAGCGGGAAAATCCAACTGGCACTTTCTCGTGAAGCGGGAGGGGAGGCCAAGAGGCATTTTTGACATAACTCTTCTCCTCTTGCGCTACAACCAAGACACTGAGCAGGGAAAATTAGGTCTAAAAGAGTATTAAAAAATCTTCTCATATGCTATAATTTTAACATAAAATGAATAACCCGTTTAAAGGTATATTTTCGAATATTAAAGTATTTAATAAGAGCTCCGATGATAGTGCCGTTGGGATTGATGTTGGGTCTTCAGCCATAAAGGTAGTTGAGATAAAGAAAAGAAATGGAAAAGCACTGCTCGAAACTTATGGAATGATCGGGCTTGGTCCGTATGGTGATTTGGATGTTGGTCGGGTGACTAATTTACCGCCAGAAAAAATCGCGGAAGCCTTAAGAGAAATTTTAAAACAGTCCGGAGTTACTGTCTCTTCTTCTGCTATGGCGATTCCGGCTCAATCGAGCTTAATTTTTTCGATAGAACTTCCGGCTCAAGTAAAAAAAAGTGAAATGGCAGCAGTTATTGCAACTGAGGCTAGAAAATATATTCCAGTACCAATGAGTGAAGTTTCGATTGATTGGTTTATTTTACCCCAAAAGGAAGCAACCTTCGAAGAAATGAATAATCCAGAACATTCCCCGGTTGCTTTGCCTGAGAAAACAGAAGTATTGGTAGTCGCAATTCAAAATGATGTCGTTTCGAAATATCGTTCAATTGTCAATGAAAGTAAGACTAGGGCTGATTTTTTTGAAATCGAAATATTTTCTTCAATTCGTTCCAGTTTTGAACATGAATTATCTTTAGTTCTTTTGATTGATTTCGGAGCTTCGCGTACCAAGCTTTCTTTGGTTGAATTTGGGATGGTGAAGAGTTTCCATATTATCAACAGAGGAGGAGCGGATATAACTGATTCTATTTCCAAATCCTTTGGCATTTCTTTTGTTGAAGCAGAAAAAATGAAGAAAGAATATGGCCTGTATGAAAATCCAAAAGAAAAAAGTCTGGCAGATATTATAAAAGTGCACACAGACTATATCTTTTCGGAAATAAATAATGTATTATTAGGATACGAGAAGAAGCACAATCGGACTATCAGCAAAGTAATTTTGATTGGGGGAGGGTCTCTCTTGAAGGGATTAGAAGAAATGGCGATTGGAAATTTTAAAGGAGATGTGGTACTTGGGCATCCTTTCTCGAAGGTTAGTTCTCCGGCCTTTTTGAATAAAACACTAGAGGCAATTGGTCCAGAATTTTCAGTTGCAGTCGGACTTGCTTTGAGAAAATTGCAATAAGTGAGATAATATAAGTGGGTAGAATTATAAAAATAAATTTAAAGTAGAATGGAACAAAACTTTCAAACATCATTTATACCAAAAAAACCGATGATTGAAGAAAAAGCCAAAGTGAGGCGCCCAATGAGTCTCTTTTTTATAATTTCTCTTTTTTTATTTTTTGCCACTCTACTGGTAGCAGGGGGGGCATATTTTTATAAAGGAATTTTAACTCAAAACGTAACCAAAATGGAAAGTGATCTAAATAAAGCTAAAGAACGTTTTGAGCTCTCAAAAATAAAATTACTTCAAACACTGGACAAACGTCTCAATGCTTCAAATAAAATTTTGGAAGGCCATATTGCTGTTTCCCCGATTTTTGAGGCGCTTCAAGCGGTTACTATGAAGACCATTCGCTATACTGATTTTAGTTATACCCATAGTGGCAATAGTATTTTAGTCACTATGAGTGGACAGGCAATAGGTTATCGTTCTATTGCATTACAGTCCGATCTTTTGACAAAAAATAAAAATTTTATTGATCCAGTTTTTTCAGGCCTTTCTCTTGATGAAAAGGGGAATGTTCTCTTTAATCTAGATTTTTCAGTTGATAAAAATTTTGTGGATTATCAACAAATGGCTAAAACAGAAAGTGAAAAACTTTCCAATACGAATACTAACCTAAGCCCGATTCCCGATAGTGATATTGTAAATAATAATAATCCAGTGAACTAATTATGTATCGATACATTGTTCCCATAGTTTTAATAGGAATCTCAATCGCTGGTTTTATGACCTATGTTAATCCTCTTGTAAAAGATGTTTCCAATTTGAGAGGCGAGATTGCCTCCTACAACGAAGCACTTGATAATGCGAAAGCACTTGAAAATGAGCGCGATAAATTGACCAAAAAATCTAATTCAATCAGTTTAGATAATTTAGCAAAACTTGAAAAACTTTTACCAGACAGCATTGACAATATTCGTCTTGTTTTAGAGATAGAAAAAATCGCTTCACCTTACGGTATGACTTTAAAAGATGTTAAATACGACGCAAAAAGCAAAACGGCTACTTCTGATGCGATGGCTCAACCTGAAATAGTGGATAAGTCAGTTAAAGAAGACAATAAGGAATATGGTACTTGGGGGTTGGAATTCTCAACCAAAGGAAGTTATGCCAATTTTCTTTCTTTTGTGAGAGACCTAGAAAACAACCTAAGGATTGTAGATATTTCGTCCATTTCTTTTTCTTCGGGGGCAGTAGTTGTCTCAGATAAAACACAACCTTCTGACGTTTATCAATATAATTTTAAAATTAAAACCTATTGGCTAAAAAATTAAAATGAACCCAAAAATAAAAAATATAATAATATTCTCCGCGGTAGGCATAGCTTTGGTTTTGGTTTATATTTTTTTTATTAAAAAAGCTCCGGCTGAAAATTCTTTAGTTTCTTCTTCCGATACTCCGGGAGTTTCCTCAGAAAGTACAAGCGCTTTAAGTGAGAACAAAACCGAAATGGGAAGTGAGTTTCTTGCTATTTTTCTCAATATCAAGAACATCAAATTGAATGATTCTATTTTCTCAGAACCAGCTTTTTCTTTATTGAAAGACTCCAGCATCACGCTTGTTCCCGACGGAAATGAGGGGAGAACGAACCCCTTTGCTCCTATTGGTTCCGAGTCCCTGTCTTCCCAAATTCCTCAAGTAGGAATTCCTAATAATAAAACTTCTCCCACAAGTACACCTAAAACATAGAAGAGTTTAAATAGAAAGAAGAGTATAATATCATTATGAGTTTTTTTGAAGAATTACTAAAAAACGGGACAATCAACGAAAATCAAGTAGGAGAGATTAAAAATCGAGCCAAAGAAAAATACGCCGGTAAAATTGAAGATGCTCTCTTGGAGATTGGAGTTACTGAAGATCAGATTCTTGAAGCGAAGGGTCAGTATTTTAATGTCCCTACCAGGAGAGTTAATGCAAAGGAAATAACTTTTGAAACTCTAAAATATTTACCGGAAGATTCGGCTCGCTATTACAATTTTGTTCCGATTGGTTTTTCAGAAGGGGTACTTGAGGTGGGGGTGATAGACCCGGGCAATATTGAAGTAATGGATGCCTTGCAATTTATTTCTGTGAAATTAGGCATTCCTTTTAAAATTTTCTTAATTTCCGATAAGAATTATAAGGAGATCATGGAAAATTACAAAGGAATGTCTAATCAAGTAGAAGAAGCTATCGATCAATTTGATAGTGATGAAACCTTGGTAAAAGATGAAAAGAAATATACGGAAAACGAAATAAGTAGTAAAAAGATAGGAGAACAAGAAAAAATTGTAGAAGATGCTCCGGTTATAAAAATCGTAGCAGTAATACTGCGAAATGCGATAGAGGGGAATGCTTCGGATATTCATATTGAACATACCGGAGAAAAAGTAAAAGTACGCTATCGAGTAGATGGCTCTTTATACACTACTATCATTCTTCCGATTAATGTTTTCAGTGGAGTGGTTTCTCGTATTAAAATTTTAGCCAAATTACTTTTGGATGAAAAGAGAAAACCCCAGGACGGATCTTTTAGTTCTGTTATTGATGGTAGAAAAGTGGATTTCCGAGTTTCCACTATGCCCGCTTTTTACGGGGAAAAAGTTGTTTTGCGAGTACTAGATTCTGAAAAAGGAGTAAAACCGTTGGATCAGATTGGTTTATCAAAGAGAAATTTAGATTTAATCAGGGAGGCAATTCGAAAACCATATGGACTAATTCTGCTCACTGGGCCAACTGGTTCTGGTAAATCTACCACTCTCTATTCAATTATGAATGAGTTAGACAAGGAAAAGAGTAACATTGTTTCTTTGGAAGACCCAGTAGAATACCACATGCCAGATATCAATCAATCTCAAATGAAACCAGAGATTGGATATACTTTTGCTTCAGGTCTTCGATCCATTCTCCGTCAAGACCCTGATATTATTATGGTGGGAGAAATTCGAGACAAAGAGACAGCTCAGCTGGCAATTCAGGCAGCCTTGACTGGGCACTTAGTGTTTTCAACCTTGCACACCAATAATGCCGTTGGGGCGATACCGAGACTTATTGACATGGGCGTGGATCCTTATTTGATTGCGCCTACTCTAACTCTTTCTATTGCACAACGTTTGGCAAAGACGACTTATCCTGCTTGTCGTAAACTAGTGCCGATGCCCGAGAGTATTAAGATGCAGATAGAGAGTCAATTAAAGGATTTACCAGAAGAATACCGAAAAGAGATAGAAATAAAAAATGAAATGTATGACACAGTTCCGTCTTCCGAATGTCCTACTGGTACTCGAGGCCGAGTTGCTATTTTTGAGATGTTTAAAGTCAATAAAGAAATGCAGGAAGTTATCTTGAAAGATCCAGTCAACTCCAGTATTTATGAAATAGCCAGAAAGAATGGAATGCTCACCATGAGAGAAGATGCAATGTTAAAAGCGATCAATGGAGTTATCCCTCTTAAAGAGGTTTATAATTTCAACGATGAAAATGAATAATTGTCGATTGATATTTTTATTTAATTAGATTTTATAGTATAATTAACGAATATGGAGGGAGAAAAAAAGAAAATTTTGATAGTGGACGATGACGGTTTTTTACTAGACATGTATGCTTTTAAATTTAGTCAAAATAATTTTGAAGTATATACCGCCACAGGAGGAAAAGAAGCAATTCAAAAACTAAAAGAAGGGCTCAATCCAGCGATTATTTTAATGGACGTAATTATGCCTGAAATGGATGGCTTTGAAATGCTTGAGACAATCAATAAAGAAAAATTATCTGAAAATTCAATCAAGATAATTCTTTCCAACAAAGGGCAACAAGAAGACATTGATCGGGGGACAAGCTTAGGTGCGTCTGGTTATATTGTGAAAGTAAATTCCACTCCAATTGAAGTAACGGAAAAAGTTAAGAGTATTTTATTAGAAAAAAAATCAATTTAAAAAATGGATTATAAAAAAGAAATCGAAGAATTAATCTTGACTGTTATCCGAGAGGGGGGGTCTGATCTGCATCTGGGAGCAGGGAGAGTGCCCGCTATTCGAGTAGCGGGAGAGTTGATATTTTTAGTGAAGCGAAAGGTTTTTTCAAAAGAAGATATGATTGCTATCTTGCAAGAAATTTTAGATAAAAAATTTTATGACAAATTTATGGAAATGCAAGAAATGGATTTCTCTTATGATTTTAGGGGAGAAGAACGTCTTCGAGGAAACGTCTTTTTTCAGAAAGGTTTGATTAATGTTGTTTTTCGATTAATTCCCAAAGTGAAAACTCTAGAGGAATTGCGTTTGCCGGGTATTTTGGCTGATTTTACCAGAAAGAAACAAGGATTTTTCTTAGTAGTAGGTCCAGTAGGGCAAGGTAAATCAGCTACTCTTTCCTCGATGGTTAATTTAATCAACAAAGAACAGGCCAAACACATAATTACTATTGAAGATCCGATCGAATATGTCTATGCTCCTAACAAGTCTATTATAAATCAAAGAGAAGTAGGAATTGATACCAAGGATTTTCACATTGCGTTGAAATCAGTACTTCGAGAAGATGCAAATGTGATTTTGATTGGTGAAATGCGTAATCCAGAGACAATTTCCACGGCGGTAACAGCGGCAGAAACGGGACACTTAGTATTTTCAACTCTACATACCAATAACGCTTCTCAAACCATAGATCGAATCATTGATTCTTTTCCGGGTGACCAGCAAGACCAGATAAGAGTTCAGCTGGCTTCAAGTTTGATTGGAATTTTTTCGCAAAGACTTATTCCGCGAATTGCAGGAGGGTTGGTTCCAGCTTATGAACTTTTGATAAACAATAACGCAGTTTCAAACTTAATTCGAGAGAAGCGCACTTTTGAGATAGATGTAGTAATTGAGACAGGAACAGAGTCCGGTATGATTGACCTTAACAGGTCTCTAGTAGAACTGGTGCGTTCTGGAGAGATTTCAATTGAAAGTGCTTATCAATATTCCTTGAATCCAAAGGGGCTTGAAAGAATGATTTAAAAATTAATTAGGTGTCATTTGGCTGTTTGAGGCCAGAACCGAATTTATGCTATTTAAATATAAAGCAGTAGATGATAAAGGAATAAGTAGGGAAGGAGAAATCGATGCTGTTAATCGAGATATGGCGATTAGTGGCTTGCAGCGTAGAAACTTGGTTATTATTTCTATTGAGGACACTGAAGGTAAAAAACCTCTTTTGGAGATTACCTTTTTTGACAAAGTAAAAACAAAAGATATTGTGATTCTTTCTCGCCAAATTTCTACCCTATTTGAAGCACAAGTTTCTGCTTTAAAGATTTTTACCATGCTTGCTTCTAATGCCGAGAATAAACTTTTAGGGAAACAACTTTCTCAGATCTCAGACGATATTCAGTCAGGATTATCTATCTCAGGAGCAATGGCTAAACACCCGGACACTTTTTCTGATTTTTATGTCAACATGGTGAAGTCCGGGGAAGAATCGGGAAGACTTACGCAAGTTTTTGCCTATTTGGCGGATTATCTAGATCGACAATATGCCCTTTATGCCAAAACCAAAAATGCACTTATTTATCCAGTCTTTGTTATTATCACTTTTTTTGTGGTTATGGCTTTGATGTTTGTGGTTGTTATCCCAAAAATTTCTTCGATTATTTTAACTACTGGACAAGAAATACCGTTTTACACCAAAATAGTGATAGGACTTTCGGATTTTTTTGTTCATTATGGGTTTGTATTTATTATTTTTTTGGTGTTACTAGGTTTGTGGATTTGGAGAATTTCTACTACCGAAAGTGGTAAAATATATTTAGACAAAAAGAGGCTTTCTCTACCAGCAGTTGGAGATTTGTTTAAAAAATTATACATTGCTCGTATTTCTGACACACTAGAGACAATGCTTTCTTCAGGAGTTCCCATCATTCGGTCTTTAGAAATAACTTCAAATGTAATCAATAGTAAAGTTTATAAAGATATTATGAAGACAGTGCGAGAGGATGTAAAATCTGGAGGCTCTCTTTCCAGTTCTTTTGCAAAATATCCAGAAGAGATACCAAAAATAATGGTACAAATGATAAAAGTGGGAGAGGAGACTGGGGCAGTCGGAAAAATTTTGAAAACCTTGGGAGATTTTTATAAAAGAGAAGTGGATAATGCAATTGATACCTTGGTGGGGCTGATCGAGCCTTTCATGATTGTATTTTTGGGGTTAGGGGTGGGAATCCTCCTGGTTTCCGTCTTGGCTCCGATTTACAACATGGTGGGCACCATGTAGGACAATACCTGTGGATAACTATATTGCATCGATATTGGGTATGCTATAATTGGAGTATTAAAAAATAAGAGTCGAAAGTCCCGAAAGGGAACATTATAAATAAGTTTTTATTTCAGCCAAAGGCTGAAAAACCGCTTAGGCGGAAATAAAAATAAATTATGAAGAATTTTAAAAAAGGTTTTACGTTAATTGAATTGTTGGTTGTTATCGCTATTATCGGTATTTTGTCAGCCGTAGTTTTGACCTCCTTAGGGTCTGCAAGAGTAAAGGCTAAAACAGCAGCCTGGCAAGCTACAATGAGTGGGATTGGACCTGCTTTGGTTATGTGTGATTCAGATGGTTATGCTATCGATGCATACTCATCTGGGGTTGCTATTTGCAGTGAATTACCCGCTGCAAAATGGCCAAACTTAGGTACACCTACTTGTACTGCTGCTCCTACAGTTACAATTACAGACGCAACGCTTGGTGATGGAATTTATACAATTTCAACGACAGCCTGTGGGGGGACTGATGCTGCAGGTGATATTGCTACTTGTACCGAAGCGGGTTGTGTATTTAGTTAGAAGGTTTTTTAAGGATAGTTTAGTTATGAATACAAAAAGGCTGAGTATTACTCAGTCTTTTTGTATTCCCTAATTACCAGGGAACTTTATGTTGTTATAGTATCTTATGTTATAATATTTCGTATGAGGTTTTCACAAAAAGGTTTTACCCTGATAGAACTTCTAGTGGTTATTGCAATAATAGGACTTTTGTCTGCGGTAATTTTGGTGGCGTTGAATGGCTCTAAGTCGAAAAGTGGTGATGCTGTTGTTAAGTCAAATCTAGATGGAATATTGGTGATGGGTGAATTACAAGTAAACACAAAAGGTTGTTATGCCAGAAATCCGACTGGTGAGATATGTGATTCTACACACCCTCCAGTATATGGACCTCAGGCTTGTCCTACCACGAGCACAGAAACCTTTCTTGCTATGACTGCTATAATTAAAAAAATAACAGCTGCTACCAATGCCGGTGGTGGATTAAATTCGTGTTCAACATCTTTAGGTGGACAAGCATGGGCAGTAGTAGTGCAGTATAAGACCGATCTTAAAAAAGCTTGGTGTATAGATAGTACTGGTAAAAAAAGAGAAGTTTCAAATACTACCAATTATGATCAGGCTTCAATAAATGCAGAAATTACTGCTGGAAGTGCCTGTGTGGAATAAAATATGAAAAACAAAGGCTTCACTTTAATAGAGCTCCTAGTTGTTATTGCAATTATCGGTCTTTTGTCCTCGGTAGTTTTGGTGGTGATTGACAGTTCAAAATCTAAAGCAAAAAATGCTGCCATAAAATCAAATTTAGACAATGCAAGAACTAAGGCCCAAGTTTGGTACGAGACAAATACCTTTTTTCCAAATACCTATACAGCTATTTGTTCCACTAACGCTACTTACAATACAACAAACATTTACAAACAGGTATTGGGCGCTGCTAAGGTGTATGGGCTAGCTAGTTATGCCAACCCCAATTCAAGCAACGCTTGGAACACGGCTATTTGTAATGTTTCGGCTCAAGCATGGGTGGCTGAAGCTCCGTTGGTGGGTAGTGCTTTGGGTGCTCCACTGATGTGGTGTGTTGATAGTACTGGGGTATCAAAAGAAACTAGTTCTACCATAGCTATTAACACCTTTTCTTGCCCTCCGTAGTTTTTTAATTGATATGTAGGAGATTGGTTGCATTTGTTAGACATGATATAATAAAAACATGATTACAACGCTTGCGATTATCTTCTTTGTTTTTGGAATCACTATTGGGAGTTTTTTGAATGTTGTGATTTTTAGGTATAACACTCATCGATCTTTTAATGGACGAAGCGGATGTATGACTTGCCAGAAAAAACTTTCTTGGTACGAGCTTATCCCATTGTTTAGTTTTATTGGTCTTTGTGGTAGGTGTAAAAATTGTAAAACTAAAATCTCGATTCAGTATCCGCTCGTGGAGCTTGTCACGGGGCTTATTTTCTTGGGAATGTTCCTCAAATTTCAAGATGTTTTCTTTTTTGATACATTTCCATTTACTATTTCCTTTGCGTATTACTCAGCTATTTTCTCTCTTTTACTTGTAATTGCAGTTTATGATTTAAAACACAAAATAATACCTGACAAATTATCCCTTGCCTTAGGTATTTTATCTTTCGTCGGTTTATTTTTCTTTTCCAATTTTGGTTTTTACCCTCATATCCCTTCTTGGATTAGTTTTTTGTCGGGAGTAATAATTGCTTTACCTTTTGCCTTGCTCTGGTTATTTTCTGGTGGAAAGTGGATGGGGTTGGGCGATGCTAAACTCGCAATAAGTCTAGGGTGGCTTCTCGGATTATCTTTGTCTCTCTCTAGTCTTGTTTTGGCATTTTGGTCTGGGGCGATAGTTGGAATTGGACTTATCCTATTTTCTAAGAAACATGGAATGAAAAGCGAAATTCCTTTTGCCCCATTTTTGGTGCTTGGCACGATCTTGGTTTTTCTTCTGGAGTTTTATCTTTTTCCTTTAAGTTTTTAAATTGAAACAATGTTAAAGAAAATAAGAAATTTTAAATTTAATTCTTGTCCTCTTAATGGAGGGATGTCTTACTCAGAACTTATCGTAGTGTTGGCTATTATGGGGATAATGTCTGTTGTTGTTATTTCTTATGACGGAACTTTTAATAAAAAAATTGAAATAAAAAGTTTGGCTAATGATGTTGCTCTTAAAATTGTGCAAGCCCAAAAATTGGCGATGGGTGGGAAAATGCCTCCTGGTGGGAAGACTCCCTCAGTTGATCCTTGGAAACCATCCTATGGGGTTTATTTTAACAAGAGTGCTTCTTTGAGAGATCGTTTTGTTTTCTTTGTGGATTTAAACAATAACCGAATTTGTGATAACTCATGCGTTTCCACTGACCCAGAATACTTAGAAACCTATTCTATTACCGGGGGAAATTATATTGATGATCTAATGATAGACGGGGTCGCCACTCCTGCCAATTCTGCTGTTTCTTTTGTTTTTGCCAGACCCGATTCCAGTGCGATTTTTGTGCTGAATGGCAGTCAAACATCGGCTCAATATGCTAGCGTCAAAGTGTCTTCTTCGAGTTTAATTAGTAATACCATAAAGGTCTATTCTTCGGGTAGGGTTCAAATCAATTAAGATGAAAAAATTTTTAAAAAATTTAAATAAAAACAGTCGTGGCTATACTCTTATTGAAATGATGATTAGTATTGGTATTTTTTTAGTGGTGATTACTTATGGTACTGCCTCAATTTTGAATGCTTACGCTATTAATAAAAAAACACAAGGTACACGTTCGGTTCTCGATAGTCTTAGCTTTGCTATGGATGACATGTCTAGAAATATAAGAGTGGGGTCCAACTATCGATGTATTATAAGTAGTAGTGATTTAAGTAATTTGGGAACAGCGCAAAATTGTTCTAGTGGTTCCGGTATTGCTTTTGAATACAGCAAAGGAGATATCGCTGATAATGGAGATCAATGGGTTTATTATATTTCAAACAATAAGTTGTATAAATCTACAAACGGAGCAGCCAGTAGTGTCCAGATGACCCCAGACGATGTTTCCTTGGATGGCAATACTTCTTCCTTTTCTGTTTTGGGGACAAGTGTAGGTCAACAGCCTTTTACCCAGATAAAATTAATTGGAACCATAACAAACAATAACCAAGTCACTCCTTTTTCTTTGCAGGCCTCGGTTTCTCAGAGGTTGAGGAATGATTAAATTTATATGATACAATTTATTAAAAAAAATAATAGAAAAAAAGGATTTTCCCTAGTTGAGATGCTGGTGGCTGTTTTTATTTTTTCTATTTCTGTAATTACGGTTATGGCAGTCCTATCTCGAGGATTAACTGGGACAGAAAACGCAAAGAATAAAATGATCGCAACCTTTTTAGCTCAGGAGGGAGTAGAGTACTTCAGAAATGTGCGTGATGCTTATGTAATCTCTGACCCTACTAATGGTTGGAATGATTTTCTTACCAAATTAACTACCGATGGATGTGCTGGTGTTTGTAAATTCGATGATACCGGTATTTTCTCTGCTGGGGTGATGAAAGATCTTGCAGTAGCATCTTGTGTTGGTACTGAATGTGATCTTTTTTATAACGAGACTACCGGTAAGTATGGATATGAGGGAGGGAATAAGTCGGGTTTTTCTAGGAAGATGACTGTAAAAGTGATTGATCCTTCTAGGATGTATGTCTTATCTGTGGTTACTTGGAATCAGGGAGGAGGGAGTAGTACGGTATCTTTTTCAGAAAATTTATTTAATTGGTAAAAATGAATCAAGAAAATATAAAAAATAAAATATTCCATTTTCAAGAAAAACAAAGAGGTGTGGCTTTATTGTTCTCGGTAATGCTTTCTAGTGTTCTTTTGACGATTGTATTAGGAGTTTTGAGTATCGTCTTGAAAGAACTCAGTTTTAGTACTTCTGCCAAAGATACCAATAAGGCTTTTTTCGCCGCCGATTCAGCCCTTGAGTGTGCTCTATTTTACAACGACGGGACAGTTTTTATTGATGGTGGCATAGCACAGATAAGTTGTGTAGAGGGTTCTAATATTCCAGTAGTTTCTGTCAGTACTACAGAGCCATATCTTAAGAAATATCAATTTTCGGTTGTAGGATTAAGTAGTGATACAAATGCTGCTTGTGCAAATGTTTTGGTTGTGGTGGACGAGTCGCCTGTTGGCGGGGGGATAGAAATAACCTCTAAGGGGTATAATGCTGACCAGAGTGGTTCATGTGACCAGAGCGGTAGAAGCAATTCAGAACGAGTACTTCAAGCTACAATTTTAAACCTTTAGTCTTTAGCCTAGGTGAGACGAACTGCGTTTGTTTTATTCATTTAATTTGTTTAAAATGAAGAAGTTCGTTTTTGCTTTTTATGGACAAAATAGAAGTGGAGAAAAGAATAAAAAAATTACGCAAGGAAATTGTCAGGTTGCGTGAAGCCTACCACGTCGATAATCTACCCAACATTACCGATGATATTTATGATTCTCTCAATAAAGAATTGAATTCTCTTTTGCGTGAATATCCTGAGTTGGTTATAGAAAATGCGCCAGAATCAAGGGTGGCAGGGAAGCCACTAGATAAATTTGAAAAAGTACGTCATGAAGTAAAAATGTTTTCGATTGGAAATGTTTTTTCGGAAGAAGAATTTTTAGATTGGGAAAAACGTAATTTAAAATTACTTTCTACTGGTGTTCGACTTGATTATTTCTGTGAATTGAAACTTGATGGTTTAGCCATCTCATTAATTTACGAAGACGGCAAATTTACAAGAGGAGTCACTAGGGGGGATGGGATAATAGGGGAAGATGTCACTTCTAATTTAAAGACCATAGAGAGTATTCCTCTTTTTTTGAAACCACCTTTCCCCCCAAAAATAGAAGTGCGAGGAGAGGTTTTGATGAAGAAAAAGGTTTTAGAAAAACTCAATCAAAAGAATGAAAAAGAAGGAAAATCTCTTTTTGCTAATTCTCGCAACGCAGCAGCAGGATCATTGCGCCAACTTGATCCGAATCTAGCCAAAGAACGACATTTGGATTTTTTTGCTTATGAAATTTCTCAACTTGAGGGGTCTGAATGGCAAAAATATCTCAAAAAACATTCTCTAAAACACGAATTATTAAAAAGACTTGGATTTGTAGTCGAAGAACACTCCGAAAGCATTCAAGATTCAAAAAAAGTTTTTACTTTTATTGAAAAGATTTCACAAAAACGCGATAAATTTTCATTTGGAATCGATGGGGTGGTAATAAATATTGATGATACAGAAATTTTTGAAAGGCTTGGAGTAGTCGGAAAAGATCCGAGAGGGATCATTGCTTACAAATACCCAGCCGAGAGAGCGACCACTGTCATAAAAGATATCAAAATAAATGTTGGGCGTACTGGGGTGCTTACACCGCTGGCTATTTTTGAGCCGACTTCTGTGGCCGGGTCCATCATCTCAAAAGCGACCTTACACAATTTTGATCAAATGGAAAGACTAGGGATAAAGATAGGGGATACGGTGGTGATTGAAAAAGCGGGGGATGTAATTCCAAAAGTAATTGAGGTGCTTGACCGAATGCGTACCGGGAGGGAGAAAAAATTTAAAATTCCCAAGCAATGTCCTACTTGCGGAGAGAAAGTAGAGAAAAAAGAAAAGGACACTCCAGAATCTTCTGTGGCTTATTTTTGTACTAATTCGAAATGTCCAGCCAAGAATGAAAGATATTTGGAACATTTTGTCTCAGTTTTTGAAATATATGAATTGGGTCCCAAAATTCTAAAAAGATTTAAAGATGAGGGATTGATAACCGATGCGGCTGATATTTTTTCTCTTACCAAAGAAGATATTGCTCCGCTTGAACGTTTTGGTGAAAAATCGGCTGAAAATATTATTCAGGAAATCGATTCGAAAAAGAAAATTTCCTTGGCGAGGTTTTTGTGGGCCTTGGGAATTTTACACGTCGGAGAAGAAACAGCTCGAGATTTGGCGATTAATTTTAAAACTATTGAAAATATTAAGCAGGCAAGTCAGGAAGAAATAAATGAAATAGAAAATATTGGTCCAGCTGTGTCTCGGAGTGTGTCTCAATTTTTTCGAGACAAAAAAAATTTGGATTTTATTCGAAAATTACAAGAGCAAGGTGTTCTGATTGAAAAGACAGAAAGCGTGGGAGAAGGTAAATTCAGTGGAAAAACTTTTGTCTTAACCGGTACACTAGTGGGCCAATCACGTGATTTTGTCAAAGAAAAAATAATTAGTCAGGGAGGCAAAGTGTCTGGTTCGGTATCTGGGAACACATCTTTTGTTTTGGTTGGGAAAGATCCTGGATCAAAATTAAAAGAAGCTCAAAAATTAGGGATAAAAACAATCAACGAAGCAGAATTCTTAAAAATGCTCTAGTCTGTTTACTGTATTTATAGGAGACTTTACTTTTCAAAGGTTTTTTGGTAGTATTCTTTTTATGCAAGAAAAGGAAATAAATGAGGAAAATGATATGTCCCCAGAGGTTTCTCTAGGTACGGACTCAAGAATTTATGAAGTTGGGTATCTTTTGGTTCCAACTTTAAAAGAAGAGGAGATTCCAGCTGTTTACGGAAATTTAAAAGAGCTTATTTCTTCTTTAGGTGGACAATCTATTTCGGATGAAATGCCGATGATGATTAATCTGGCCTATACTATGCAGAAAGTAATTCAAAATGTACATCACAAATATGATACCGCTTACTTTGGCTGGGTGAAATTCTCAATGGAAGGAGAGAAGGTTTTAGAACTTAAAAAGAAAATGGATTTAGATACAAAAGTTATCAGATTCTTGATTTTAAAAACAGTCAAAGAAAACACTATTGCTTCTAAAAGATTTATTAAAGGAGTCACTACTCGCCGAAAGGCACCTTCTCTTGTTAAGGGGGAGGAATCTAAAGAAGAAGTTATCGTAAATAAAGAAGAGATCGATAAAGAGATCGATGCCATGGTGGCAAATTAATTATTAAAATAACATTATTTTAAATATATGTATTTAAATAAAGCAATTGTCATAGGGAATCTTACTCGCGATCCAGAACTCAGATCTCTTCCGTCCGGAATTAAAGTTTGCACTTTTTCTTTGGCAACCAATCGAGTTTGGAAAGACAAGAACAATGCTCGTCAGGAATCCACCGATTATCACAATGTTGTTGTTTTCGGTCGTCAGGCAGAAACAGTGGCGCAGTATATGAAAAAAGGCAGTTCAATGTTGGTTGAAGGTCGGATGCAGACTCGCAGTTGGGATGATAAAAATAGTGGTGAGAAAAAATATCGTACTGAGATTGTTGCTGATCGTACTCAATTTGGACCAAAAGGCAATGGAGCTCCAGTTGGCGGAATTCAGTCGAAGGATTCTGGTGCATCAAAGGGGGATAGTAAAGGAGAAGAATTGGACTCAATCGAATACCCCGAAGAGGATATTAATCCGGAAGACATTCCATTTTAAACAAAGACAAATATGAAATCCCGTTAGAAGTCGCGGTCGTGAGTTATTAACGGGAGTATAATAAATTATTATTAAATATAAAATAAAAATAGTAGGTTAAATTTTGAAAAACAAGACCACGACCTACTTCTAACGGGATGAAACAAGATTATTTTTCAGCTAATAACATTAAATATATAGATTATAAAGATGTCTCGATTTTAAAGAAATTTTTGAATCCAAACGGTAAAATCGTAAACCATAAACGTTCTGGGGTTACATCTAAAAATCAACGAAAGCTTACCCTGGCTATCAAACATGCTCGATTCTTGGGTCTTCTTCCCTTTGTTGCCAAATAGGTAACCGGGCGACAGCATGGCTGTTTAGCCATTCGTAGCTAAATAAAGATAAACAAAAAACCTCCGCCAGCTGGCGGAGGTTTTTTGATGTATTACCTAAGCTCTTTCTACTCGTTCGGCAAGCTCAGAGTCTCGTTCGCTACGCTCGCTCGACATATTCGCCAGTTTCAGTATTGATTCGGACCGTGTCGCCCTCTTGAATAAACATTGGGGCATTTAAGGTGGTTCCATTCTCAAGAGTTATAATTTTATTTCCACCCTTGGAAGTGTCTCCACGAACGGCTGGTGGCGCTTCCTTTACCTTGAATTCCATTTTGATCGGTAGAGTGACCCCAATTGTTTTTTCTTCATCATCTTCGGTAGTCCAAACAAGTGCGGTGGCATTTTCATTTGGTTTCAAAAATTTTGCCGTATTATTGTTCATAAGTGACTCTGCCAATTTAAAGCGATCTGCTTTGTCATCAGGGTTGCAAAACCAATACTCTCCTTTATTGTGATATAAAAACATTACTTCTCTTTTTTCGATATCAGCCTCGTCTGCCTTGTCGGAGACGTGATAAGTAGCAGGGAAGACCTTGCCCGAGATCAAACTTCGAAGTTTTACCTGGTTCTGAGGTTTTCTCTGTTGAGTACGAGCAACATGTGACTCTACTACTTCACAAGGCTCATCATCATGAATAATTATTTTTTTCTCGCGAATTGCACTATATTCTAAAGTTGCCATTTATTGATACTAGCAGAAAAAATATTCAGAGGCAAATTATTTTTTATTACATCTCTTCCGCAAACTTTTTGCGGACTTGTCCGCAAAAGCTCCTTACGTTACCACTTAGATTTCCTCTTGAAAGCGTCGGCGGATTTCTTTTAGAATTTGATCGGCTATTTTTGAATTTTCTTTTTCCTTCAAAAATTTGCGGGTGGAATCATAGCCCACACCCAATTTTACTTTTTCGGCTCCTTCCTTTTCGGGAGTGTAGAAATATGAATTTCCGCTTTTTTCCACTACTTTGAATTTCTCGCCAAGTGCAATGATTTCACCTTCTCTTGAAATACCTTCATTATAAACAATGTCGAACTCAGTTTGTTTGAAAGGCGCGGCAACTTTGTTTTTGACTACTTTTACTCGAGTACGAGAGCCGACTACATCCTCTCCTTTTTTGATTTGAGCTATTTTCCTGATATCAAGTCTTATAGAAGTATAGAATTTGAGCGCCTTTCCGCCTGGAGTAGTCTCAG
>Ga0172369_10002311_pt1 | contig 26378 bp, 23 predicted proteins | sample LakKiv25m_FD_114539 | JGI IMG/M metagenome (GOLD analysis project Ga0172369, IMG submission 114539) | Freshwater microbial communities from Kabuno Bay, South-Kivu, Congo - kab_022012_11.25m | ecosystem: Environmental > Aquatic > Freshwater > Lake | place: Democratic Republic of the Congo...
ACGCTACTTCGCTTCGCTGCGTAGCTCCTATGAAAATAGAATGGTATGAACGGTATGATAGGCATTCCGCCTACCACTCATTTTCATGCCCATGGGTGAACCATATGGTTCATCGGTAACTTACTACAAACAACAATACTCACGAAGCAATCTATCTTTTCAATCATTTCAATCCGCAGATAAAAAATATCAATCAGTAGTGTACTGAAGCGTTCATCGGCGACACATGGCAGGGACTGCACAAAATTTGTAGAATCTTGCAATCATGCCCACGTCACGATGGGGGATGCCATGATCAAAAGTTGGAACGGTTACAGTTGGACCCCGCCGCCGGCGATGGTGCCCGCGGTATGCAGCGCGGTGGAGATCGTGCGCGTCAACCAGCGTCCGACCGGCAAGATCGTACATGACACCTGGGTGCTGGATTACAACTTTTCCGAAGGCGAGCTGGTGCGCGTGCAATCGACGGCGCAGCCCTGGCGCGCCCGGCCCGCCCACGTCGTCCATCTGTATCCGCCCGGTTTTCCCTATTGGGAGGCGCCCGGGCCGGGCGGCGCCACCTTCATCTCTCACTGCGCTTACATCGAGTTCATCGATCGTGGCGCGCTGGAGCTGGAGCGACTGCTGGCGCCGCCGGCAGGCTATGCCCGCTTCATGGACGAGCAGTGCGCGGTGGGCGAGCTGCTCAGCCGGATGGCCGCCATCGGCACCGCCGAGCGGGAGGACGGCTACTGGCAGGCCCATGCGCTGTTCTTCCGGATCGTCGCCCTGCTGCAGCACGCGGTCCTGCTCGCCGGGGAAACCTACCGCATCGCCGACGGCGCGCCTGCCGCCGGCGCCTCCGCTTTCGTGCAGTCGGCGCGGGCGTTCATGCACGAGCGCCTGGCTGACTCCCTGACGCTGGCAGACATCGCGCGGCATCTTGGCGTCAGCGGCTCCACGCTGTCCCATCGTTATCACGCGGAAACCGGCGAAGCGCCCATGCAGGCGCTGAAGCGCATGCGCATTCACCTGGCCCGGGTGCTCCTTGCGAAAGGCTACCAGCTCAAGGAGGTGGCGCGCCAGGTGGGGCTGTGCGACGAGTTTTACCTCTCCAAATCGTTCAAACAGCTCGAAGGCGTCTCACCGCGCGCCTACCGGGAGCGGATGCGGGCGATGGAGACCGGCGCCATTGCGCCGGCCGGTCCGCCGCGCTCTGTATAAAGCTTGGGCGGAATCAACACAGGAGGAGGAGAACGGCCATCCCCGACGAATAAATATCGTATACCGATAAAACCGGAACCAATTTCCATACCCCGGGTGGCAAGCATCGTTTCTCCCGGCATCCGTGAGCCTGAAACTCGCCACTCGACCTTTCAAACAACAGCCACTTTTTTACATCCTGAAGAGTCAGAGTAATCCTTACTCAGTCAAATTCTCGACAACCTGCCGAGAATTTGACTGTATTTTGACACATTTTGACACATTTGCAGTCGTCCGGGGTCCGGCTCCGCCGAGGTGGGAGCCAGAGGCTGAGTAAGAGTTTGGGGGGATACGCATGAGTTTGAATCACAAAACCGTCCTGGTGACCGGCGCCAGCCGTGGATTGGGGCGCGCGGTGGCCAGAGCCTTTCTGCGGGCGGGCGCCAACGTGATCGCCATGGATGATGACGCCCAGTCGCTTCAGGAGACGCGGGCCGCGCTGCTGACGCACAGCGAGCATTTTTCCATCGCGCAGATCGACGCTTGCGATGAAGCAGCGGTGGTCGACTTTATCGCCTCGCTCGACCGATTGGACGTGGTGGTGAACAATATGAATGTCGCCCACCGCCGCCCGCTGCTGGAAACCACCACGCAGGAAATGCGTGAGATGCTGGAAATGAACGTGGTGGCCGCCTTCGTCGTTATGCGCGAGGCGACGCGCTGCATGGTGAACCACGGCGGCGGGCACATCATCAACGTGGCCAGTCTCGCCGCGATCCAGGGCATCGAGAACATGGCATCCTTCTCCGCCAGCAAGCACGCCCTGCTCGGCTTGGGCCGCTCGTTGGAAAAGGAGCTGCACGCCTACCCCATCCGCATCACCACCTTCTGCCCCGGCGCCATCGCCGTCAGTTCGCCTGACGAGGATGATCCCCCCGCCGGCCCCGCCCTCGATCCCCACGCCCTCGCCGCCACCATCGTTCACCTCGCCGACCTGCCGCCCGAGGTGGAGATCAAGGAGCTGGTGGTCGAGCCGGTGGAGTAGCTTGGCAGGTATCTGACATACGCTGCGAAAAGGAGCCTGTAATGACCACAGAATTACTCGATGAACGCCAGACTCTTGAGCTCCTGGCAAAATCTGAAGAGAAAATCGGTGAGCTCTACTTGCAATACGCTGGCCTGTTCTCCGAGGAAGCCGATTTCTGGACGAAACTGGCGAAGGATGAGGCAAAGCACGCGCGTTGGGTGCGGTCGCTGCTGCCGCGGGTGCAGAGCGAGCAGGTTACCTTCCGCGAAGAACGACTCGGCTCGCAGGCGTTTATCCTGTTTTACGACTACCTGGAGCAGCGGCTGCGCGAGATTCGCGCACAGCCCATTAGCCTCCTCGCAGCTCTGGCCATCGCGATAGACGCCGAGAGCACGCTGGTAGAGAAAGCTTTTTACGACATCTTCCAAACTACCGATCCGAAAGGCGCCCGCACCCTGGCGCTGCTCAGCCGCAGCGCTGACGCCCACCTGAAACTAACGCAGGAGCGATGGCGCCAGCATCAGCAATCAGGAACAATCGCTCACAACTTACAGACCTGATCTTTCTACCACTTCTTCGTCGTCATCCCTGCCTTCCGCTTTGCCGCCGTGTTCCGGTCGCCTTTGTGCAAAGCGAGCTGGATTTCCGGACGGGCGAGGACCATCATGACGATGATTCAGGTGAAGGATTTCCCCCCTCCTTATTGAACGTTAAGAGCATGGTTGACAGCAGTATGGATCATGGCGTGCGGTTGTTCACGGCAGAGGTGCTGTTGGAGCGGGTGCAGGCGCTGGCGGCGGAACGGGCGGGGGTGCGGGCGGCAGAGGATATCGAGTGCATCCACCGCATGCGCGTGGCCTCACGGCGGCTGCGGGCGGCGCTGGGACTGTTCGCGAAGTACCTGCCGGCGAAGAAGGCGGCGGCGTGGCTGCCGGAGGTGCGGCGCGTCACCCGCGCGCTGGGCGCGGCGCGCGATGCCGACGTGCAGATCGCCTGCGTGGAGGCATTTGCGGACGCCTGCGGGGACGCGCAATGCCGGCCCGGCGTGCAGCGCCTGCTGCTGCGCCTGCGGCAGAACCGGACGGCGCTGCAGGGGCCGGTGGCGCGCGCGCTCGACCGGTTGGAGAACGGCCGGTTGATCGAGGAAATGGAGCAATACCTGCGCACTCTGCGCGCGGGTGCGCGCATGCGGCACGTGGAACCGTCCTCCCCCGCCCTCTTCGCGCTGGCGGAGACGGCGATCACCGGGCGGCTGACCGAGCTGCTCGGGTATGAGATGTATGTCTCCCAGCCGGAGCGCAAGGAGGAGCTGCATGCCATGCGCATCAGTGCCAAACGCCTGCGCTACACGCTGGAGATTTTCGCCCCGCTCTACCCCGGTGAGTTGAAGGGGGCGCTGAAGTCGGTCAAGGCGCTGCAGGAGCAACTCGGCGATATCCACGACTGCGACGTGTGGCAGGAGCTGCTGCCGCGCTTCCTCGACGAGGAGCGAGAACGCACCACCGCCTATTTCGGCCACGCCCACGGACTCGCCCGCCTCACCCCCGGCATCCGCGCCCTGGCCGACGACCGCCTCCGCCTGCGCGAAGAGCGGTATCGGGATTTTGTCGCGGCATGGGCCGACACGCCGGCGATGTGGACGGCGCTGCTTAGCGTGGTGAGGGAAGCAGCAGCGGGGACGGATGAAGTGAGTGGTGAGTAGTGAGTAGTAATAAGTGATAAGTAATGAGGTGAGTAGTGAGTGGTACCTGGTTCGGTGGTTGAGTAGGCAGGAAGGCCTCTCGGTTCTTTCCACAGCTTCCGCGCCGTATCGAAACCACCACGGGAACAGGACCGGCTGCTAAACGCGCGGTGGTTTCGATACGGCGCGTGAATACGGAAAGAACCGGGAGTGCGGCGGAGTACCGCCGCAGAGCTCACTTGCCTACTCAACCACCGGACTGGGTGCTATTACTGGAGGACTAAATACACGTGACGGACCGGTACTACTTACTACTCACCACCCACCACTAACCACTCACTACTAACTATTCACTACTCACCATTCTCACGGGAGATTCACATGAGCAATGAGCGACCCATCAGCGCCGAGACGAAGCTTTGCGCGGTGATCGGGAATCCGATCGGACACAGCTTATCGCCGGCGATTCACAACGCCGCGTTCGCCGCGCGGGGGTTGGATTATGTATACCTGGCCTTCCAGGTGGAGGACGTGGGCGCCGTGCTGGCGGGCATGCGCGCTATTCCCAGCTTCCGCGGCATGAGCATCACCATCCCGCACAAGGTGGCCGCCATCCAGTATGTGGATGAGGTGGAGGGGATCGACCGCAAGATCGGCTCGATCAACACGGTCATCAACGAGGGCGGCCGGCTGCTCGGTTTCGGCACCGACGGCCCGGGGGCGCTGAAGGCGCTGCGCGACGCGGGTGTCGAGCCGGCGGGGAAGCGCATCCTGCTGCTGGGCTCGGGCGGCGCGGCGCGGGCGATCTCCTTCGCGCTGGCCTTCCATACACGGCCCGCGGAGCTGACGCTGCTCGACATCCAGGAGGAGATGCTGGCGCGATTGACGGCGGATCTGCGGGCGGGCACGGAGGCGCCTATCACCTCGGCGCCGCTGACCGACCGCTCGCTGGCCGCTGCGATGGCTGTTGCGGATATCATCATCCACTGCACGCCGGTGGGCATGCACCCGAAGGTGGACGCTTCGCTGATCCCCCCCGCGCTCTTCCGGCCCGGGCAGGCGGTGCTGGACATTGTGTATACCCCGCTGGAGACGAAGCTGCTGGCCAGCGCGAAAGCCTGCGGCCTGACCACCATCTCCGGCGTGGAGATGTTCGTCAACCAGGCCGTGCTGCAGTTCGAGCGCTTCGCCAACACCGACGCCCCCGTCGAAGTCATGCGCCAGGTCGTGCTGGACGCGCTGACGAAGGGAACGTGAAACCACCGATTTCGCAGATTACACTGATTAACAGGGGGGTTAACGTGAAGCAGGTACTCGAACAGATCACGACGGAGAAGAACGATCCGCAGACTTATGCCATCATCGGCGCGGCGATGGAGGTGCACCGGCAACTGGGGCCGGGTTTCCTCGAAGCAGTATATCAGGAAGCGCTCGCTATCGAATTGACTCGACGGAATATCCCCTTTCAGCGTGAAGTCGAGATTCCGATTTACTACTCCGGTGAAAAGCTCTCCTGTACCTACCGCGCGGATTTCATCTGTTATGGCGAAGTCCTGGTTGAGCTGAAAGCACTCCAGCGAATCACCAATATCGAATACGCCCAGGTGATCAATTACCTGCGCGCTACCGACATGCCCCGCGCCCTTATACTCAACTTCGGCGAGAGAAGCCTTGCCCCAAAGCGCTTCATCAACACACTGCCTTGATCGTTCTCCGGACAAACATTTTCTCCGGAGGAGAAAAATCAGTGTAATCTGCGAAATCTGTGGTTTCCCGTCTACTCCGGCAACCATACGCGGCGGATGCGGTCGAGGTAGAAGTGGCGGGTGTCGTTGCGCAGGTGGCAGTAGGCTTCCACCACCTGGCAGCGGGCGTCGAACTGCATGGGGCGGATGGCGCGGCGGGTGGTGTGGCCGCGGCCGTCCTGGTATTCGATCATCAGCAGGTCGCCGCGCGCGTGGGCCTGGCGCAGCAGCTCGAGATGGGCGGCATCGGGCGGGCGGGTGATGGCCTCGGGCGGGGGTGAGGGCACGCCGGCCTCTACGGCCTGGAGATAGACCGCCAGGCAATCACGCGCGTCCTGCAGCGCACGGTGATCCTGGCGGGGACCGCGACCCAGCAGGCGCTTGAGGGTTTCCAGCCGGTAATTGGGCAGGCCGGGCATGCGGCGGCGGGCCATGGCGCAAGAATCGATGACCGGGCTGGTGAAGAGCGTCAGGCCGGTGCGCTCGCACTCGGCGCGCAGGAAACCGATGTCGAACTTCGCGTTATGCGCGATCACCGCGGTAGCCCGGCAGAACTCCAGGAAGGCGGGCAGCAGCTCGGCGGCGGGCGGGCAATCCGCGACCATGGCGTCGGTGATGCCGTGAATGGCGATGGCCGTGGGCGGGATAGGGCAGCCGGGGTGCACCAGCGCCTGAAAGTGTCCCGTCTCGCGCCCGTCCTCCCAGTGCACGGCGGCCATCTCCACAATGCGATCCGACGCCGTATCCAGGCCGGTTGTCTCCAGATCGAGGGCCACCAGGCACGATTGAGGCAGGCGGGTGAACATAACGTCACCATTGTAGCGGAAAAAGGTAGAGTTGGCGAGAACACTATCGTTTCAGGTAAGCCGGTATGTAGTAAGCCACGCAGCCGCAGCGGAGTGGCGTTCGTATTTAGGAAGGCTGCTATACCCGAACGCCACTCCGCTGCGGCTACGTGGCTTACTACGTACCGGTTTACCTATATGCGACGCCACTCCGCTACAGTCAACACGGAGTACCGCGTTGGGACTGCGCGGCTTACGACGTACCGACTTCTCTATATTCGACCGGCATGGCAGGGGATTGCCTGCCAGACGTGTAATAGGGGCAATCAGGGAGGTATCTTTATGCTTCGCTATTGCCTTATTTGCGTATTGCTCGCGGCGCTGGCGGGCGCGGCGGTCGGCATGACGCTGGTGAACAAGGGGCAGCCGGCGTGCGCGATCGTCATCGCGCCGGCGGCAGGCGACCAGGAGAAGCTGGCGGCGACCGAGCTGCAGACCTACCTGCGCAAGATGTCCGGCGCTACCGTGCCTGTCGCGACCGATACGGTGGCGGGGAACCGCATCCTGCTCGGTGTCTACGGCCAGGCGCCGGTGACGGCGTGGACGGGCAAACAGCCCCCGCGTGATGGCTTTGCCATCGAAACCCGGAAGACGACGGCGGGCACCGACCTGTACCTGGTCGGCGGCGACGCGCGCGGCGCGCTGTATGCGGCGTATGAGCTGCTGGAGCGCTTTCTGGGCGTGCGCTGGTTCATGCCGGGCGAGCTGGGGGAAGACGTGCCGCAGCGCGCGACGGTGACGGTGAAGAGTCTGAAGTGGCGAAACGCTGCCGATTACGACGCTATCGCCGGGCTGACCTGGGCAGGCGGCCCGGGCGCGGACGACTGGCGGCGGCGCAACAAGGGTGACGTGGGCGCCACCGGCTACTTCTTCGGCCACAACTGGGAAAACATCATCCCGCCCAACGAAGAGAACAAGAAAGCTCACCCAGAATGGTTCGCCCTCGATAAAGACGGCACGCGCAGCCACCAGCTCTGCAGCAGTAACCCGGATGTCATCCGCATCACGGTGGAGAAGGCCAACGCGTATTTCGAGAAGAACCCGGACGCCGTGCTTTTCTCCATCAGCCCCAACGACGGCGGCGGCTTCTGCACCTGCGACAAATGCCAGGCCATCGACGTTCTGTATGGCGTCACCGACGGCTCGCAGACCGACCGCTTCATTCACTACGCCAACGCCGTGCTGGCGGAGCTGAAGAAGACGCACCCGGACAAGATGGTGGGCATTCTGGCCTACGTGTCGCACACCCGCCCGCCGGTCTCCGCGGTGCCGGACCCCAACTATGCCACGATGATCTGCCACACGCCATGGGAGTTCTGCCACGTGCACACCATGAACGATCCCAACTGTAAACCCAACACGCGCTTCCGCCAGATGATCGAAGGCTGGACGAAGGTGTGCAAGCACGTCAGCGTCTACGATTATTACGGCCATTTCTATATCTTTGCCCCCTGGCCCATCACGCACGACATCCGCTCCGACGTGCCCTATATGCGGCGTCTCGGCGTGCAAGCCTTCGATAGCGAGACGCAGCAGCACTGGTGCAACCAGGGCATCAACTTCTACCTGGCGGCCAAACTGCTGTGGGATACCGACCGCAACACGGATGCGCTGCTGCGCGATTATTACCGCCGCTTCTACGGCCCCGCGGAAAAGCCCATGCGCCAATACTGGGAAACCTGGGAAGCGGCGATGCAGCACCAGCCGTGCGGCGGGTACAAGTGGCTGGCGATGTTCACCCCCGAGCTGCTGGTGAAGACCGGCAAGCTGCTCAACGAGGCGGAAAAGCTGGCCGGCGATAATGAGAAGGTGAAACAGCGCATCGCCCTCAACCGCATCGGCTACCGCTTCACCGACGCCTTCACCCGCATGCGCCTGCATGGCGCGAAGGAGGAGTGGCAGCAGGCGGTGGATGCCGGCAACGAAGCGATCAAAATCGTCGAGGATACCAAAGGCATGGAACCGCAACCCTTCTGGATCTGGCTGGCCACCGTGCAAACCCAGGGGCAGATGCAGCCGTACCTGGAGAAGCTGAAAGCCGCCGCGCCGCCGCCAGCGGTGCCGGCGGGGCAATAGACAGCCCTGGGGACTGACCCCGAATCTAATGCCCAGAAGGAAGATATTAACGCCAGGCGGAGGGTCAGTCCCCATGTACAGGGAGGCTTTCCTGTTCATGGGGACTGACCCTCCGCCGAGTGGAAAATTGGTAGCGGGCAGAAATTCGAGGTTAGTCCCTGCGGCAGAGACAGAAACCTGTATGAATGGTGGGGGACCGCATGACATCACGAGAACGCCTGGAAACCGTATTCACCGGCGGCGCGCCGGACCGGACGCCGGTGCTGGGCGGGTGGATCGCCTGTCCGGAGCATATCTGCGCGATTACCGGCATTTCGCTGGACGCATACTGGGCCGCGCCGGAGGCCGCGTCGATTCGCGCGTATCGAGCGCTGGAGATGGACGGGCTGGTCGCCCTGTTCGTGCCGCCGCAGCGGACGGATTTCCGCTGTGTGGATGCCGGCAGCTACGCCCACGCGGTGACCGACCTGTCGCTGGAGGAGGCGCTGGCGCGCATCGAGGCGATGCCGACGGCGGCGGAGATCGAGGCGGGGTTCGACTTCGATGCCGACTACGCCGAATTTCGCCGGCAACTGCTGGAGGGGCAGGCGCTGTGCGGTGAGGAGATGGTGTGGATGCCGGCGCAATGGGGCGCGGGGGCGGGCATTTCCTGGTACGGCGAGTTCGGCTACGAGAATTTCTTCATGATCGTCGGCGCCTTCGAGGAGCACGCGCGCAAGCTGATAGAGGTGGGCGGCGCGCGCGGGCGCAACATGTGCCGGCTGGTGGCGCGGGCGGTGCGCGAAGGGCTGTACCCCCATGCCGTGCTGCTGGGCGAGGATATTTGCACCCAGCGCGGGCCGATGATCTCGCCCGCATTCATGGAGCGCTATTACGCCCCGCAGCTTCGCGCCGGACTGGCGCCGCTGCTGGAGGCCGGCTGCCGGCCCGTGTGGCACTGCGACGGCGACGTGCGGCCCATCCTGGACATGCTGCTGGACTGCGGGGTGCAGGGGCTGCAGGGTTTCCAGCCGGAATGCGGCCTGACCATCGACTACGTGGCCACACGGCGCACGCGCGAGGGAGAGCCGCTGGTCATCTTCGGCCCGCTGGCGGTGACCACGGAATTGCCGGTCTGCACCCCGGCGGAGATCCGCCGCAAGGTACGGCACGCCATCGACGTCTGCCGCGGCAACGCCCACCTGGTGCTCTTCACCGGCAATACCATCAATCCGGATATTCCGCTGGAAAATATCTATGCGATGTCTGATGAGGTGAAAAGGGTATAAGTGTATGGGTCGAGTAATACTCTGACTCTGACTCAATACACATACGAGTGAGAATCAGGGTATGAGTAAGGGTTGGATGGATCGAGTATATGAGCAACGTGTTCAAGGCTTCCTGGGATAAATGGGTGTGGATCTTCTCCGTGATCTTCATCGGTCTGCTGGGAGTGCTGCCGATCGGAATGATCGCCTACGCCTTGACTACGCCGCATGCGGATCAGCGGACGCTGGCCGGGGTGGCGGTGTTGCTGCTGGTCATCCTGGCGGTGGTCTACCTGTTTTCTCCGCAGGCCTACGCGGTGGAGCCGGGCGAGCTCATTATCCAGCGCCCCGGCACCGATGTGGCCATCCCGCTCAAGACGATCGAGCGCATCGAGGTGGGCGGCGGCTGGCAGGTCTTCCGCGGCGCCCTGCGCCTGTTCGCCTCCGGCGGGGCGTTCGGCTTCTACGGCTCCTTCTGGAGCTCCACGCTGAAAAACTTCACCGCCTACGCCACCCGCATGGACAAAGTGGTCGTCCTCTATCGCACCACCGGCGGGCCGATCGTGGTGTCGCCGGATGAGATCGAGGCGTTCGTGGCGGCGATACGGGAAGCAAAACGTTGGCGTTAAATAGTTGTTTGTAGTCAGCCACGCAGCAGAGCGGAGTGGCGTCGTTGACTGGTAAGCTTGCCTATTCACGAACGCCACTCCGCTTCGATGCGTGGCTGACTACGAACAACTATCAATCAATCGCCGGTTCCCCCAACAGTCGCCGGGCATTCCGATACAGGATCGTCCGGCAATCTTCCTCGTTGATGCCTGACCCGAGCAGCACGCCCAGGCTGTGGCTGTGGCTGAACCAGGGGAAGTCGGTGCCGAAGAGGAGTTTCCGCGGGCCGGCGCCGTCATACAGCCGCTCGAAGGCGCCGCGCTCGATCAGGACGGCGGTGAGCTCCAGGTTGAGATTCGGGAACGTGTTCGCCAGCTCGATGGCCTGATCCCACTCGCCAAAGAAGCTGTGGCCGCAGAGCAGTGGGACGTCAGGATAGCACTCGGCGATTTTGCGCACGCTGGCGGGACCATCCACCGGACTGCCGCCCCAGGTGTGCATCAGCACCGGCAGCTTGCGCGCGCTGGCGAACTCCCATACCGGACGGTTGCGATCATCCTCAAGGGCGATTTTGTGATAGCCGGCGAGGAATTTGAAGCCGACGAAGACATCCGGATACTCGTCGAAGCGGGCGAGATCCTTCTCGATCACCTCCGGGTAGTTAGGATTGATACCCATATAGGCGCGCAGCACGCCGGGCATCTTGCGCACGGCGGCAATGTTGGCGTCGTTGCCGATGTCCGGCGTGAAGAGGGCGTGGTGGTGGCAGAACACCAGCCGCTTCACCCCCATTTGCCGCAGCAGCGTATGCGCCACCTGCTCATCGGCAGCCGGCAAGGCAATGCCCACCGTCGAGCCCCAGTGCCCGTGCATGTCGTAGATGGGGCAGTCGGCGAGAATGCGTTGTGTTTTGAAGCGTTCCCAGAGCTGGTTCATGTAAAAGTCCTTCGTTTTCAAGAAAAGTGATAAGTGTTGGTCCGGTGGTTGAGTAGGCAGGAGAGCCTTTTCGTATCTTTTCATAACTACCGAGCCGTATCGAAACCACCTCTGCGGCGGTACTCCGCCGCACGCACGAGAAACTTTCCTGTTTACGCGGTGGTTTCGATACGGTAAGTTACCTGCGGAAAGGCTCGAAAACGCTCACTTGCCTACTCAACCACCGGATCGGCATTATCACTTATTACTGCCTCCCAGCAGTGCCGCGGCGTTCCCCCAAGCGATCTTCTCTTTGTCCGCGTCGCTGATCTCCGCGTGCAGCAGGTCGAGCACCGCAGCCGGCGCGGAGTGATACGGAAAGCCGGTGCCGAAAAGGAGGCGCTCGGCGCCGTAGGCGCGCGCCGCGGCTTCCAGGCCGCCGGCCTCCATCGAGACCATGCTGGATTCCAGGTAGACGTTGGGGAAGCGCTCGAGCAGCGGCCAGGAGTTGCGGTCCTGCCCCCACACACCCACATCGCATACCACGCAGGTCAGCTTCGGAAATGCCTCCAGCAAATTGTGGACTACCGGCCAGTCGCACCCGAAGCGCGGGGAGAGCAGCAGCGGGATGCGACGCGCGGAGACTTCATCCAGGAAGGCGCCGAAGGTGGTGCGGTTCAGCAGGTAGCGGTGCATGTCCGGGAAGGCGCGCAGGGCGACGATCTTCTCCGCGGCCATGCGCTCGAACAGGTCGGGCGTCATCACATCGCGGTCGGTCTGCGGCGGCAAGATGCACCAACAGCCCAGCGCCCGCTCATCGCCGGCGATAGCCGTGCTCAGCATCGGGTTGCCCGCGTCCGGCGCCGCGTCGCGCTGGACGATGTGCCAGAACAGCGCGCGGTTGATAGCCGTCCCTTCTACCGCCTGGAAATACCCGTCCACCGTCCCCACCGCGCCATGCTGCCGAATCATCGGCCGCCCGATGAAGGCGTTTACGTCAAAGAATTGCATAATCGGTTCCTCGAATTTCTGCCAGCCGGTTTGCCGTTCTACAACATGAAAGCTTTAGTGCCCGGTTCGGTGGTTGAGTAGGCAGGAAAGCCTTCCCGCATCTATCCGTCGCCCTCACGCCGTATCGAAACCACATCATAGTGCCCGTCCACACAAAGCTCACCTATACACGCGGTGGTTTCGATACGGCACGAAGACGATGGAAAGATGCGGGAAGGCTTTCCTGCCTACTCAACCACCGAACCAGGCACATTTCTTATTGTAGCGCTTGTCCATGTTGAAGAACTGCTTACCGATTTATGCCGTCACCAGCGCCGCCTTCTTCCCGGCTTCGCGGCAGGCGGCGATTTGGGCATCGATCTGCTCGGCGGTCCAGTCAGGATTCATCGTCAGGATCACGGAGCGTCGCAGCAGCTCGAGCGTGCGCGGGCAGACGTCGGCGGTGTATTGCATGCGCAGGCCCTGGTTCTGCGTAAAGTTGAACGGGTTCATCGCCGGATGGTGGCTGATGCGCTTCTCGATCAACGGCTCCCAGTTGGTGAAGACGTGTTTGCCGTGGTCAATGCCCGGATAGCCGCCCGCCACTGCGGCGAAGGCGCGCGCCTGCTCTTCATTGTCGAACTGGAAGACGCACGACACGCCGGCGTCGCCCGCCGGGTCGTTGCTGGGGGCGATGCGGATGCCGTCCGAACCGGCCAACTCGGTGTGGAAGCGACGCTGCGCCGCGCGCAGGTCGGCGATGATGCCGTCCATGCGCGTGAGCTGGATGCGGGCGATGGCGCCCATTACCTCGTCGGCCCGGTACTGCTGGGCCACGAAGATAGGCTGCTCCAGCTCACCGGCCTTCGGGCGGAACGCCGCGCCGGAATCATGGTAGACGAACGCCTTCTCATACACCGCGCGGTCGTTCGTCACCAGCACGCCGCCCTCGCCGCCGGCGGAGATGATTTTGAAGTAGTTCAGGCTGAACGCCCCCGCGTCGCCCCACGAGCCGGTGCGCCGGCCTTTGTAGGAGCCGCCGTCCATCTGGCAGGAGTCCTCCAGCACCTTGATGCCGCGGGCATGCGCGATCTCGATGATGCGCTCCAGGTTCGCCGGCCTGCCGATCATATGCACGGGGATAACCGCCTTCACCTTCGGGCCGATCTTGCGCGCGAAGTCGTCGGGATCAAGACCCAGTGTCTCGTCCACCTCGGCCAGCACCGGGATGGCGCCCACGGTGAGCACCGAGGTGGCGGTGGCCAGCCAGGTATACGCCGGCACGATGACTTCGTCGCCCGGACCGATGCCCAGCCCGGCCAGCGCGCAAACCAGCGCCGCCGTGCCCCCACCGCACATTAGCAGCGCGTATTGCGTGCCGATGGTTCGCGCCCACTCCTCTTCAAAGCGCTCCACCTCCTGCAGATGCCCCGCCGCCGGATCACCGACGCGGAACCACTGCTTAGAGAGCAGCACCTTCGCGACTTCTTCGATCTCTTCCTGCCCCACTCGATACATTGCCTGAACCCCCTGGAGAAGATTGCTGCCTGCAGTATAGCAGGAAATACGGCGCAAGTGGTATGACCGGAACAGCAGGCGTTCCATGCTTTGTTGTCTGAACTGGGATGCCTGCGCTCACGGAAATGGGTATACTACCGTTGTTACTCAATGTAAAGATTGAAGGGGTATGCCAATGCCACACTTGGACCAGCAATCGTTACTGGGCCTGTCGCGCGGGTTCATGGCGACGCGGATCTTTCTCACCGGCGCGGAGCTGGGGCTATACACGCTGCTGGCGGATAACCCGCTTTCCGCAGAGGAGATCGCGGCGCGGCTGGAGGCGGAGCTGCGCCCGCTGACCATCGTGCTGGACGCGCTGGCGGCGATGGAACTGCTGGTGAAAGAAGAAGGCCGATACCGGACCGAGCCGTCGGCGGCGCCGCTGCTGGCGAAGGATTTGCCCGGCTCCGTGCTGCCCATGGTGCTGCACGCGGCCAACCTGTGGACGCGCTGGTCGCACCTGACCGCGCTGGTAGGCGCCCGCGCAATCGAAGAGGACCCGGACGCCTCGCTGCGCGCCTTCATCGGCGCCATGCACGTCGGGGCGACGCCGCAGGCCGCGCGCATCGTAGAGCTGGTCAACCCGGGGAACGCGCGGAAACTGCTGGACGTGGGCGGCGCCTCGGGCAGTTACACCATCGCCTTCCTGCAGGCAGCGCCGGCGATGAAGGCCACGCTGTTCGACCGCCCGCCGGTGGTGGAGTTGGCGCGGGAGCGGCTGCAGGAGACTGGCCTGCTGGACCGCGTCACGCTGGTGCCCGGCGATCTCTATACCGATTCCCTCCCCGGCGGGCATGACCTGGCCTTCGTTTCCGCCATCATCCACATGAACAGCACCGAGCAGAACGTGGACCTGTTCCGCAAGGTCTATAACGCCCTGCTCCCCGGCGGCCGTGTCGTGATACGCGACCACGTCTTGTCCCCCGACCGCACCCACCCGAAATCCGGCGCCCTCTTCGCGGTGAACATGTTGACCGGCACGTCGGGCGGCAATTCCTACACCTTCGCCGAAATCCGCGACGCGCTGACGGAAGCAGGCTTCACCCGCATCGCGTTGATTCACCCGGATGAGCGGATGGATGGGCTGGTGGAAGGATATAAGGAGTAATACCTGGGACCGCAGGCGTCCCGCGCCTGCCCTGGATCCGCGGTTGAGTACAACCGCGGAGATAGGCTTGCCTAAATCTAGCGGCGGAGTACCGCCGCAGGGCAGGCGCGGGACGCCTGCGGTCCCAGGTTTTTACGCCTTTACCCCGGACATCGTGCAGAACTCCGCCAGCTTCCCGCGGCGGTCCAGCTCGCCCAGGTAGAAATGCATGTCGTTGCCGCCCCCCGGGAAGTTGCCTTCGCGCTGCATGAGGAAGCGGAAGAATTGGTAGTTGTCCTCGATATACTTGTCGTCGCCGGTGAGGGTGTAAGCCGCCCACGCCGGGAAGAGGTCGTTGCATGCCCAGCCGCCCAGCGGTCCCGGCTTGTATTTGTAGACTTTGTCCAGGCAGCGGGCGAGGAACTCCTTCACCTCTTCCTTGCCGGTGCGCTCGTAGTAGAAGAAGAGTGAGCGCCAGCCGATGAACTCGCCGTAGCCGCCGATGTAGGTGTTGACCCCGTGCGGAAGCTCGTAGTAAATCACACCGTCGTCGCTCATGCGCGTCTGGTAGAACTCGAAGACCTGCTGCACGCCGTCCAGCCACTTCTGCTCCCCGGTGTATTCGTGCATGCGCAGGAAGGCGAGTGCGGGCCAGCCGCACTCGCGGCTGTCGGCGTAGAAGATCTCCGGGTTGTCCTGCTGCCAGCGCAGCATGTTCTCGCCCACCGCGAGCGCGGCCTCCAGCAGATCGGTCTCACCGGTCACACAGTAGGCGGCCATCAAGCCGTCCACCCACATGTGCGAGGGGTAGGTGGCGCCGTCGGTGTGCTCCGGGCAGTGCGCCGGCATGGTGCCCTGGCGCAGCGGGTCCGGGTCGTAGGCGATGAAGTCCACGTGTGCGTTGTGCTTCGCCTTCAGCACCGATTGGGTGAGCATGGTGGGCTCCGCGCGGCGGAAATATTCGCGGATGCCGTTCAGGATGGCGTCGTCTTCGTTGTTGTGCGCCCAGCTGCGGTCGGCGCTGATATAATCGCCCGCGTCCCACATGCCCTTGCTGCCGATGCTGCCCTTCGCATTGGCGCTGCCCAGCTTCACCTCCACGTCAGTGTAATTGTCAAGATCGTAGCGCAGCCAGCGGTCGAGCTGCAGCACCTTGCACACGCGCACGTAGTCCGGGTCGAGGGTGATCTCCACCGGCTTGTAGGCTGCGCCCAGCACGCCGTAGCCGACGATCTCATGGTCGAAGTAGAGGCCTTCCATCTCCTGCGGCGCGCGCTCCCCACCGAAGCTGAGGTACATTTCGTGCTCTTTGCTCTGCCCGCGGCGCACGTGCAATTCCCCCGCCACCGCCGGCCAGATGTCGAAGGTGACGGTATTGCGATCGCAGCGCACGCCCTTCGGGTAGTTGATCTCCATGTCGTAGAACCACGCCACCAGCGAGCCGCCCTCGCCGCGCACCATCAGGTGTGGGTACATTGAGCGCAAGCCGCCGCTCATGTCGGTGCGCTTGTTGCCCGGGCGCAGGAAGTAGGGGTACTCGCCCAGGTTTTCCTGCAGGCTGGCCAGGCTGCGGATGAGGATCTTCCCCTCCGCCGCCGCGCCGTAGCGCGCCACCGCCTCCGCGTTGAGCGCCTTGCCGGCGATCAGCTCGACGTTCTCCTTCACCTCCACGATGCGCGAATTCCAGCTCCTGGCGTGGTTGCTCTGGCGCACGAATTTACTCGTCCGCTTGCCCAGCGCGGTGGGGATCACGATCTGCGCGGTGGTGAACTTCACCCCCGTCTCCGGCGCCTCGCGGTTGGTGAACTTATAGGCGATCCCCACCCCCGGCTCCTGCGGCCTGAAGGTGTAGCGCACGCGAAAGTCGAGCATCTCCGCGTCGTCCTCCGCCGTGTGCCGCCCGCTGACCTGCACCACGAGGCGCTGGCTGCCACGCTCGATGATCCGCACATCAAACGCGCGCGCCTGGGACGCATAATAGCGCTTCCCTTCCAGATCCTCGAGGATGATGTCGGAGCCCGGCGCGACCATCTCTTTGCCGTCCACCTGGTAGCTGGCGAATAGCGCGAATTCCTGCTTGCTGATGGTCGCCCGCAGCCACGGCGTGGTCACCGTCAGCGCATCATCCGTCTCCGCCACCTGCATGGCGTCACCAGCGGCAACCTGCGCCTGCACCAGCGCCACCGACCCGCTCTCATTCGCCTTGACCGGCAGCGTGAAATCCAGCAGCAGCCACTTGATCGACCCGTCAAACCAGCTCTCCAGCGCCTTCGCCTGCACCGCCTGCAAGCTGCCGTCCGCCAGCCGTACCGCCAGCCCCTCCGCCGCGCACAGCGCCCCCTCCGGCAGCGGCACCCCTTGCGTGACCGGAAACGCCGCAATCGCGCGGTTGGAGGTATTCTTGTAATTGATCGTTACGAGTGTCTGACCCATGATCGCCCCCGAGATAAAATGAACCATCAGGTGTTTCCACTCTTGCCCGGGAAAACCCTTTCAGAGCGGCGCAATCGAAAAAAGTGTAGTACATTTGTAAATGGTACCATCTCCACGCTCAACGGATATCGACATCCGGCGACTTTTGAACGGCATTGGGGACAGACCCCAAAATTAATGCCCGGTTGGACGAGAACAAAGCCGGTCGATGGTCTGTCCCCTGGGGGTGCCTTTGTCTTCTCCATCAGACAATCCTTCGTGAGTTTCCAGGGAAAATGTATCGTAACCCTCTTGCACAATTGCTGTCTATATGATATATATTCAGTATCATATACACCGGCAGGGAGAAACACAGACGAATGATCACACGGGAGACGGATTACGCCATACGCGCGCTGCTGCGGCTGGCGCGGCAGGGGGATGGGCAGGCGGTGTCGACGACCGTGCTGGCGGAGGACATGGAGATCCCCTACCGGTTTCTGCGGCGAATCGTGTTGAAGCTGGTCGCACGCGGATTGGTGCGCAGCACGCGCGGCAAGCGGGGTGGGCTGCAATTGGCATGCCCTGCCGGGGCTATCAACCTGCTGGATATCGTGAGCGCGCTGGATCCCGACGCCATCACGTTGAACCTATGCCTGGGTGATGCACACGCCTGCCCGCGCTCGGAGCGCTGCGTGGTGCATAATGAGCTGGCCGATATCCAGCAGGCGCTGCACCGGCAGTTGGCGGATATCTCGCTGGCGGCGCTCGCCGAACGCGATAAGCAAGTTGGATGAAGAAGACACGCGCGGACTCAGAGGTCCGCGCTCCCAACGACTAGTAAAGGAGCATATCATGGGAACTCTGGTTACTAAACCAGCCCCGGACTTCACGGCGAAGGCCGTGCTGCCGGACGGCACTATCGCCGACCTGACACTGTCGGCGTACCGCGGGAAGTACGTCGTGCTGTTCTTTTACCCGCTGGACTTCACCTTCGTCTGCCCGTCGGAGATCCTGGCCTTCGATCGGCGCTTGAAGGAGTTCCATGACCGCAATGTCGAGGTGATCGGTGTGTCGGTGGACTCCGAATACACGCACTCCGCCTGGCGCGAGATGCCGGTGAACCAGGGCGGCATCGGCCGCGTCGGCTACCCGCTGGTGGCGGACCTGAACAAAAACATTGCGCGTGCGTTCGGCGTCTTGCACGATGAGCAGGTGGCGTTGCGCGGGCTGTTTCTCATCGACCGCGAAGGCGTGGTGCGCCACGCGGTGATCAACGACCTGCCGCTGGGCCGCAACGTGGACGAGGAACTGCGCATGGTGGACGCGCTGCAGTTCACCGAGGAGCACGGTGAAGTCTGCCCGGCCAACTGGCACAAAGGCGAAGAGGCGATGAAGCCCACCGCCGAGGGCGTGGCGGAGTATCTGGGGAAGAATTACGCCGCGTGACGTATTGGAAGAACGGAAGGATGGAAGATTGGTGATTTGTAAGTAGTGAGTAGTGATTGGTCCGGTGGTTGAGTAGGCAGGAAAGCCTCTTCGTAAAACCCTCCTGGCTCCCGCGCCGTATCGGACCACCGCGGTTCCAGGTTACCTTTGCGTGAATGAGCACGGTGCGCGCGGTGGTTTCGATACGGCGCGGGAGCCAGGAGGGTTTTACGAAGAGGCTTTCCTGCCTACTCAACCACCGGACAGGGCGCTCATCACTTATTACCACTCACTACATACTACTCACAACTCACCCATTCTTCCATCGTAACCGGGAGGTCATCCATGGATGCCGTCCTGCTGGCGCGAATCCAGTTTGCGCTGACCGTGGGATTTCATTTTATCTTTCCGCCGCTCACCATCGGACTGGCCTGGCTGCTGGTCTGGCTGGTGGGGCGCTACCGTCGCACGGGCGAGGCGGACGACCGGGCGCTGGCGCGCTTCTGGGTGCGGCTCTTCGCCCTCAGCTTCGCCATCGGGGTGGCCACCGGCATCGTGATGGAGTTCCAGTTCGGCACCAATTGGGCGCGCTACTCCCGCTACGTGGGTGATATCTTCGGCGCGCCGCTGGCGGCGGAGGCGGTCTTTGCCTTCTTCCTGGAATCCATCTTCGTCGGTGTGCTCATTCTCGGCTGGAACCGCGTGTCGCGCACCACACTGTGGGTCTCCTCCTGGTTGGTGGCCATCGGCTCCACGCTCTCGGCGTTCTGGATCATCGTCGCCAACTCGTGGATGCAGACGCCGGCCGGCTACATCACGCGCAACGGTCGCGCCGAGCTGCAGAATTTCTGGCAGGCGGTCTTCAACCCGTCCACCATGCCGCGCTACCTGCACACCGTCGACGCCGCGCTCATCGTCGGCGCCTTCTTCATGATGGGGATCAGCGCCTGGTACCTGTTGCGCGACCAGCACGTGGAGGTGGCAAAACGGGCCTTCACCATGGCGCTGGTGGTTGGCTTCCTGGCCTCGCTGGGCGCGGCGGGGATCGGACACTGGCATGCCGTGCAGGTGGCCAATACACAAGAGCCCAAGCTGGCGGCCTTCGAGGGCCTGTTCGAAACGCAGACCCACGCGCCGCTGACGTTGTTCGGCATTCCCGACGCGAAAACGCGCACGCTGCGCGCGGCAATTCAGATCCCGCATGCGCTGAGCCTCCTGGTGGGGAACACCGCGGCCACCGAGGTAAAGGGGCTGGACGCGACGCCGCGGGCGGATTGGCCGCCGCTGCTCGCTACCTTCTTCTCCTTCCACCTGATGGTGCTGCTCGGGCTATATTTCATGGCCTTCACCGCGCTCGGGCTGCTGCTGCTCTGGCGGCGGCGGCTGTTCGGCAACCGGTTCTTCCTGACGGCGGCGCTGTGGAGCATCCCCCTCCCCTTCCTGGCCACGCAGGTGGGCTGGATGGCGGCGGAGATCGGCCGGCAGCCGTGGGCAGTCTACGGCGTGCTGCGCACCAGCGACGCAGCCTCCAATGCCGCCACCGTGCCGGCCGGGCAGATCCTGGCCTCCATCATCATGTTCTCGCTCATCTACCTGCTGCTGTTTAACACCTGGGTGCGGTTGCTGCGGCGGGCAATTCATCATGGGATTACCGACGAAGCGCCCGTGCGGATCGACGACCCCGGCGCGAGGAGGTGACGGCGTGAGTATTCTGCAAACGATCTGGTTTGGCTTGATTGCCCTGCTCTTCGCCGGGTATGCCGTGCTCGACGGCTTCGATCTGGGCGTGGGCATGTGGCACCTCTTCACCCGCGGCGAACGCGAGCGGCGGACGCTGCTGAATGCCATCGCGCCGTTTTGGGACGGCAACGAGGTGTGGCTGCTCACCGCCGGCGGGGCGCTGTTTGCCGCGTTCCCGCCCGTCTATGCGAGCGTGTTCAGCGGCTTTTACCTGGCGCTGATGCTGCTGTTGCTGGCGCTGATTCTGCGCGCGGTGGCGATCGAGTTCCGATCCCATGAATCGTCGCCTGCAGCGCGGAGCCGCTGGGACGCCGCCTTCGCGCTGGGCAGCACGGTGGCGGTGCTGCTGCTCGGGGTGGCGCTGGGGAATATCCTGCGCGGGGTCGCGCTCGATGCCGGGGGGAACTATACCGGCACCTTCTTCGGCCTGCTCACCCCCTTTGCCCTGCTGGTGGGTGTGTTGAACCTGGCAATGATCGCCACCCATGGCGCGTTGTACGTAGTGATGAAGACAGAAGGCCTATTGGCCGACCGCGCGCGCCGCTGGGCGAAGCTCGCATGGGGCGCATATTTGCCGCTGGCCGTGCTCACCCTGGTTGCGGCGGCATTGTTTCCGCACTTGCGGCAGAATTATCTCGCCATGCCCGCGCTGTGGCTGCTGCCCGCGCTGGCGCTGCTGGCCATCATTCTCACCGGGGTATGGAACCGTGCCGGGCAGCCGGGGCGTGCGTTTGTGGCCTCGGGGACCGGCATCGTGCTGCTGCTCGCGGCGGCGGCGGCCGCGCTGTTCCCGTCGCTGGTGCCGGCGCTCAACCATCCCGCGTGGAGCCTGACGGCGCACAACGCCTCGTCCTCCGCGCTGACGCTGAAGACGATGCTCATCCTGGCGTCGGCCGGCATGGCGCTGGTGCTCGGTTACACGATCTGGGTCTACCGGGCCTTCCGCGGGAAGGCCCGGTGGGACGAGGGGTATTGAGGTCAGACCAGTCAGACTGGTCCGACAGAGTTACGGCGCTTTCGCTGCCGCCCATGTGCCCGTCACCCCGCCGGCGAGGCTGGCGCCGGCCGTGCCGCCGGTGACATTGAAGGTTGTGGTATTCAATGTGCCGACGAAAAAGACCGCGTCACCCGTGCCGCCGATGCCGGTGGCGCCCGCCAGCACCAGCACATTGGCGCGGGTCAGCGATCCGGTCAGCGATGTTTCAAAGGCCTGAATGCCACTCGCCGTGCCGGTGACATGACCATTCGCGCCGATGCTGAACGCGAGGGCGCCGGTAAAACCGGGCAACGAAAACGATCCGGTGTAATCACCCGCCGCGCCAGTGGTTGCCGCGCCGGCCTGCACAATCGACCAGGTGCCGGAATCATTCGTCAATCGGTTCACCCAGGTGCCGGACGCGGTACCGAATGTGCTCGCGCTCCACGTGCCGATGAAGTCCACCGTCGCGCCGTTGAGGAGGCCCGTCGCAGCAAGCGTGTCAGCGACATCGATTCCGCCGGTGGCAATGAAAGGGCCGCCGGTGGTGCTCACGTCGAACTCCACGCTGCCATTCGGGAAGACCGTCGCCTCGATGACCCCGGTCGTGCCGCCGGGCACCTGGACCATCGCCCCGGCATAATCGCCGGAGAATTCCGCTGGAATCGCGCGATTGGACGTGCCGCCGGTGCACCCGGCCAGCAGCATCCCCAGCGCGACCGGCAACGCCGCCAGGCAGCACCGGTAGAATCTCCTTCGCATCATTGTTCCTCTCTGCGGTGAAACGCCTGCCATGCCGCCGCATCTATGACATTACGGTGGCTATCTACCATATTGACCGGTTTCGTTCTACTGTATGCCTTCCCGGCGACGGATGCGTGTGTGTTGTCAGCCGTTTTGGAGCAAGATTCAAGACAGATGTTGCAATAAATGACCATACAAGCCGTTTCCGTGCAATCCTGAAGAAGTGCGGCGACCGGCATGGCATGAAGACGCCGCGGGAAGGCCATTGAGCGCTTGCACATGGTATAATCTCTCGGGGAGAAGAGTCGTGTCGATTCGCTATCTTATCTTTTGCACGCTCATCATCGCCGCGCTGGCCGCCCGCGCGACCGAGGTATTGCCTGATCCGGGCGCCGACGACGCGCAGTTTTTCCCGCTGCAGGGTCCGGTGCAGACGGTGACGAAAGAGATCGCCGTGCCACGGGAAGGCAGCGACACACAGCGCCTGCTGCAGGAGCGCTGGGCCTTCGACCGGCAGGGCTATCTCACCGAGGACGTGCAGTATTTCCTCGGCGGAGATGAGAACCGCGCCGGCGTCTACCGGAAGAGCACGTACCTGAACCTCTACGATCACGGGCAGTTGGGGCGGCGCGAGATCACCCGCCTCGAGCAGGGCGGCGGCGCTGAGACGGAGGCGGTCGTCTATACGTATAACCCGCAGGGGCGGCCGGCGCAGGAAGATCACCGCACGCAGCCGCCCGACGGCGACCCGCGCGCGGAGGCCGTCTCCTACACCTATGACGACGCGGGCCGCGTCCTCGAAACGCGCTTCGACACCCTGGATCTGGGCGTGAAGGTGCCCCGCCTGCTGCTCCGCTGCCGCTACCAAGCGGACGGCGTCGTGCGCGAGGAGATCGACGGCCGTACCGGACGGGTGGCACGACGAACCTGGTTGAACGCGCAGGGAAAGATCAAACAGACCTTCACCTACATGGCTTCGGCGAAAGAAACGGTCGCGGATAAAACCTACTATCGCTACAACGACGCGGGCACCCTCGAGCGTGTCGCCGTCACCCGTGGAGGCCAATGGGGCCGCGTCATTCACTACGCCGACTACACCCTCGACGCGCACGGCAACTGGACACAGCGCACGCAATATGAGGTGACGCAGGCGGACGGCAAAGAGCAGCTCGTTCCTTATCAGACGGTGTATCGGACGATAGCGTATTACGAGGGATGAATGGAAGAATGGAAGAATGGAAGAGTGGAAGAGTGGAAGAATGGAAGAATGGAAGAGTGGAAGAATGGAAGAGTGGAAGAGTGGAAGGGTGGAAGAGTGGAAGAATGGAAGAGTGGAAGAATGGAAGAATGGAAGAATGGAAGAATGGAAGAATGGATGGCTGAATGGGAAAAATGGGAGGAATAGGAAGAGTGGGAAGAATGTGATCGGGTCGGTGTGCTATCCCATTCTTCCCATTCATCCTTTTCACCAGCATAGCAGTACTCACGGGGTGCATAGTATAATGAGTTAATACTCCGCTGAGGAATCCAACCATGGCAACAACCACGCACGACTCGTCGACCGATCGCCGGAAACGCACGGTCACCCGCCGGAAACGTACGGTTATCCGGCGTGTATATCGCTTTACCACCGGAGTGGTGGGGGTTTGCATCGGATTCCTGCTGCTGATGGTCCCCCTGCTCGCGCTCATCGACTTCCCCGGCATCCTCGACGACTGGTTCGATGTCCAGGGATGGCAGGGCGCCTCCGGCATGTCGGTCTTTCTGCTGCTGGCCTTACTGGCGGCGATCCTGCTGGGGTGCGGGGCGCTGGTGGTGTTCATCATCGGGCACCGGGCCGGCGCCCGCACCGCCACGTACAACGGGCTCGGACTGGGGGGTGTCCTTACGCTGCTCGCCATGGTCTTTCTGACGCCGTTATTCCTCCGGCCTCACGAAAAGCCGCATAGGCCCACCTGTACGAGCAACCTGCGCCAGCTTTCTCTCGGATTACAGATGTATCTGCAGGATAATGGCGGTCGCCTGCCGTCCCACTGGGAAGATGCGATCACGATGTATACATATGCCCCCCTGCCTGAGCGCTGGCAAAAAGCGAAAAACATGCCGGAATCCATCTTCATTTGTCCGAACACGGAACGCCGCTTCCACACGCGCGGCGGCTACGGCATGAATGCCAACCTGGCGGGCCAACGCGACGATGATCTGCAGCACCCCGACAGCCTGCTGCTGCTCGCCGACAGCAAGAAATCAGGCTTGCTCTCCGCCGAGCAGGACATCGCCCTTCGCCACCCCACCGGGCGCGGCTACTGCTGCGTGTATCTCGATGGGCGGGCCGAGCGACGTGATGCGAGCGCGACGATACGGTGGAAATAACCGGGAACATTTCGCTGCCGGCATGCGTCTAACAGCTATCCATGACAGGAGGTAACTCATGCCTTCGGACCGTCGGGAGCGTTTTATTTCATCACCAATGAACGGCGCGGGTACCAGGCCATCGTTGACGGCATCTCCGGCCAATTTTACGACCGTATCTTCGACTTCCGCCTCTTCTTCGACGCCCCGGACCGCTGGCATTACTTCACCCGGCGGGGGCAGCAGATTTTCCGGGTGGATGAGGCGATGACCGCTGTGAAGTCGGTTGAATGATAGTCCCGAAGGGACGCCAGACCGAACATAGGTATCCCCCAGTCCTGAAAGGACGCCAGTCACTGTCACCCTTTCAGGGTTCGGCTCTCCTCTCACCCGACCCAGGGATTCCGCTGCGCTTCACCCCTGGCTATTGACTGGCGTCCTTTCAGGACTGCATAAATATCCTCTTGCGGCATTTTTCACAAAATGGGTTATACCGGCAATATTTTGTGGTAACATATAACCAGTGGTACATATAGCTACGCAGTATCATTCCAATCGGTCATTTCCAACCGGGGGAGAGCATGGCGAATCTCAACAAGCGGCAGCAGGCGTTTTTACGCGAAGTGTTCAGCGAGCGGGTGTCGTTCGACCGGATCGAGCGGAAATTATATGGGCACGACATCGCGGCGGTGCCGAACCTGATCTCGCCGCTGATCGGGAAGACCATACCGGGGGCGGTGGCGCAGCCGGCGTCGGAAGAGGAGATCGTGAAGCTGGTGCAGTGGGCGAACCTGCACGGCGTCGCCCTCACCCCGCGCGGCAAGGCGTCGTCGGGGTACGGCGGCGTGCTGCCGTTGAAGGGCGGCGTGGTGGTGGACTTCTTCCGCCTGCAGCGCGTGCTGCGCGTGGATGAGGATGGGCTGACCGTCACCGTGCAGCCGGGCATCGTGTGGGAAGAGCTGGACCGGCAGCTTTCCCTGCAAGGCCTGACCCTCCGCCTCTACCCGACCAGCTACCCCACCTCGACGGTGGGCGGCTGGCTGGCGCAGGGCGGCGCGGGCATCGGCTCGTATGAGAGCGGCTGGTTCCGCGAGAACGTGGTGCGCGCCCGCGCGGTGCTGGCGGACGGCACGGTGAAGGAATTCGGCCGCGCCGACCTGGACCTGATCGCCGACGCGGAGGGCATCACCGGCCTCATCACCGAAGTCACCGTGCGCGTGCAGCCGAAAGAGGCGCTGGCGCAGGTGGCCGTCGGCTGCCCCACCGGCCAGGACCTGCAGCGCATGCTCGGTCGGCTGGTGGAGGCAAAGCTGCCGATCTGGTCCATCTCCTTCATCAACCCGCGCATGGCGGAGCTGAAAAACCGCGCCCCGCTGCGCGAGCACAACGGCCACCCGACAGAGGAGCGCGTGCTGCTGCCCGCCTCCTACATCACCACGCTGGCCTTCCGCGAGAGCGACCGCGAGGAAGTGACGCAAAGGTTGGTGGAGATCCTCAAGCCGTGCATGGGCGAGATATTAAGCGAGCGCATTGCCCACCACGAGTGGGATCATCGCTTCAACCTGATGGTGGTGAAGCGCCTCGGACCGAGTCTGGCGCCGGCGGAGATCGTGATCCCGCTCGACGCGCTGGGTGACGTGATGGCGGAGCTCGAGCAGAAGGTGGACCAGCCCATCATCAAGGAAGGCATCCTGATCCGCGAGGGTGAGAACGGGAAACCCGAGGTGGTCATCCTCGGCTTCATCCCCAGCGACCAGCGCAA
>Ga0172369_10002315_pt1 | contig 26333 bp, 27 predicted proteins | sample LakKiv25m_FD_114539 | JGI IMG/M metagenome (GOLD analysis project Ga0172369, IMG submission 114539) | Freshwater microbial communities from Kabuno Bay, South-Kivu, Congo - kab_022012_11.25m | ecosystem: Environmental > Aquatic > Freshwater > Lake | place: Democratic Republic of the Congo...
CCGAACCGAGGCGGGGCCAGCACCTCTGCGCGAGACATTGGCGGCGGCGATGCTCCAGGCGGCTGGCTGGCAAGGTCATGGCACTCTTTGGGATCCGATGTGCGGCAGTGGCACGATTCCGATCGAAGCGGCGCGCCATGCAGCGCAGCAGGTCGGTCGGCCTCTGCCAGGATTGCGCGGTTTCGCCATTGACGCGTGGCGCGTCCATGCAGCCCCCAAACTCGGGCTTTCCCAACGCGAGCCACTGAACGCGAACATCGTGGGAGGGGATCTCGACCCGGCTGTGCTCGACGTGGCCCAGCGCAACGCGGCGCGCGCCGGCGTGACCGGCCTCATTGACTGGCAATGCGCGGAGCTTGCGTCGCAGCAAATTCGCGCGCAGGGGCCTGGCTTCATCGTGACAAATCCGCCCTATGGTCAGAGACTTGGGGGGCGAAACGCTATGCGCCGGCTGGTGCAGCGATTGGGAGCCGTCCTGGCGCGTCAGTGCGACGGCTGGCGTTTCGCCGGCTTACTGTGGGAGCGCGACCTGATCGACCACTTGCCGCTGCGCGACGCCGACGTGAGGGAATTGGACAATGGCGGCTTGAAAGTCTGGCTGATGACTGGTGAACTGACGACCCGGGCGCGGCTGCACGGGCATGCGCGAGGTGGTCGATGATGCATGCGATGTGGCAGAACCATCGAGAAGCAGCCAGCTTACCGCAATGCCTGATGGCCCCGGCCGTGTGTCCGCGGGGGGCCGAGCCGCTGGCGCACCTCGGGGATCGCGAGGGCGTTCTGGTCCTCCATGGCTTCACTGGTTCGCCGTGGGAGGTGCGGCCGATCGCCGAGGCGATGGCTGCGTGCGGCCATACGGTCGCGATGCCGCTGCTGGCGGGACATGGCACCTCTATCCATGCGCTGGATGAAACATCCTGGCGCGACTGGCTTTTCAGCGCGGACGCGGCGCTGCGTTGGCTCGATGGCCAGTGCGATCGTGTGCATTTTTGTGGTCTCTCGATGGGGTGCCTGCTCAGTCTTGTGCTCGCCCAACAGCGCGCGCCGCGCCGCACCGGTGCGTTGGTGCTCTGCGCCCCGGCATTCACGTTGCGGCCCCTGGATCGCGCGTTCATCGAGTTGTTTGCGCGCCTCGGCCGGCCCAAGTGGATCGGCAAGGATGATCCGCGGTTGCCCGGTGGATCGCGGCCGCCCTGCTACCAGGCCCTGCCGCTGCGCGCAGCGCGCCAACTGCTCGAGTTGATGGGTGTTGTTCGCGCCACCGTGCGCCGACGCCACGGCGACGTGCTCGTCCTGCATGGAACTGCCGACCTCACGGTGCCCATGGCGCCAGCGTTGGCGATTGCGCGCGAGGTGCTTGGTCCCACTGCGCAGCTTCGACCGGTGCCCGGAGCGGGCCACCTGCTGCCGCGGGACGCAGCCGGCGCCGAGGTTGTCGCGCGAGCGCTGGCCTTTGTCGGCCAGTACATGGCCGCGAATCCTTTGCAGTAATGCAGGCCGGAATGGACTACGAATCGCGATCGCGCACGAGGCTCGGAAAGTCCTCCGGGCAGGCGAAACGCACGTGGAAATGGTCACGGTGGCCCGGCGCGTAGCGAATCAACGTCGTCTTGTCGCCGCCAGCGCCAGGATACTGGAACAGAATCGACAACCTCTGCTTGCTCTCACCATGGTTGAGGGCATAGCTGTAGAGCCGGCGCTGGATGTCCGTCGACATGTAGATCGCGGCCAACTGGCCGGTTCGTTCTAGCGAGTCGATCAGGAACCACGTCCGTTGGTAGTCGATCTCGTCCAGGCGCGGCTTGCCCCACCTGTCGCGGTTGGCCTCGAGCGTGAAGTAGCCGATGTCGACGTCTTGGCCCGAGCGATGCGACTTGTGCCGACCGAGGCGGCCGCCGCCCGGCCGCGACAAGGAGCCAATCAACGCGGGATGCCGGCCCGGCCAGCGCTTGTAAAGTTCGTGAAAAGACCGGCGCAGCAGCGACACCATCGGCGGCCTGCCCCAGTTGCTCTCGGCCTTGTTCGAGACGATTCCGGGAGCGCTGACCAATTGTTCTGCTTCGCGAAATCCAACCGGGGCGCGGTAGGCGACCGGCACGGCAAGCGTGGTTCCCTGCCGCAGCGGCGCGTCGACACTGGGATCGAAGCCCAAACGGTTGGCCATCGCGACGATGACCGGCGACGTGCAGTAGCGGTACGCAATCGCGCGCAGGGTTTCCCCCGCCTTCGCGACATAGGAGGCAAACGTGGGGCCGCGGTGGCTGCGCGCGGCAGGCCTGACTTGTGAGGATGCGCCAGGCGATGTGCCGGCATCCGCGTCATTGTCGTCGGCTTGCGGCTGCCACGATGCGCCAGAAGGCAATCGCAGATCGGCCGCAGCACGGGCATCCAGTTGCGGATCATCATCGATCGACGCCTGCGCCGCTTCACCGTGGCTGTTCGCCCGTGCCAGCGACGCATTCCAGCAGCCAAGCACTGCGACAATGCCCAGCGCGGCGACAGTTCGCGGCGCACGGTTCGGTTCGCGTGCGCAACGCAAGAGCAGGGAGTCGGGCGTCATGATCATGCAAGTTCCTGAGTCCGATGATGAAACGCGAGAAGCAGCCGTCTTGGCCGGCAAAGGGCGCAGCGACCATACCCCAGCCGTTGAGCCGTCGGCAACCCTCTTGGGCCGTGCCCGTCCTTCGCTCCCGTCTTTTCTCGCAATTCGTTTGTGACAACGCGTGGTTGCCAGAATTCATCCACAGGGCGGCGGCGAAGGCGCGGAATCGGGCGATCTTCGAGCAAAAGCGAGGCAGTGAAGGCCACCGCCGGCCGCGGCCGCCCCGCGCTGGGTGTCAGCGCCCGGCGACGGCCTTGGAGCGGTGAGAGATCAAGAATCGGATGTGAAATGAGCAGGATAAGGAGACGACGCCTCAGATGCCCTGTCCAGAGCGGCGCGCGCGATCACGAGGGCCGCGAGTGCCGCCGTCTCGGCCCTCAGTACGTCAGGACCCAAGGAGACGCCGACCGCCTCAACGCCCGCGAGCCGCGCGCGTTCCGGAGTCGACAATCCCCCTTCGGGACCGATCAAGATCGCAAGGCGCTGCGGCAGTTTGCGCCGCAGCAGGCCGTCCAGCGAGAGCGCGTCGCTGCGCTCATCACAGAAACACAAGAGGCAGTCGTGTTGCGCGGCCAGCCAGGTTTCCAGCGTCGCCGGTTCGGCGATTTCCGGCAGAAAGCTGCGGCCGCATTGCTCGAACGCTTCGACGGCGATCGCGCGCCACCGCGCGACCTTGTCCTTGCCTCGCTGCGCGTCGACACGCACGACGCAGTGGTCCAGTTGCAGGGGGATGAGACGATTCACTCCCAGTTCCACGGACTTCTCGATGAGCCAGTCCCACCGCTCGCCCTTGAGCAGACCCGCCCCCAACGTCACGTGGATTGCATCTGGCTTGATCGTCTGCAGTTCGCCGTCCGACTCGAACGCAGCCCCGCGCCAGATGGCCTGCAAACGGCGACCCTGGCCATCGGCGAGCCACATGCGGGCGCCCAGGTTCAGTCGCAGCACGCGCTCGAGACGGTGCCGCGTGGGCGCAGCGACGGCTACAAGTGCCGCGCCTGGCGGCGGTAGATCGTGCCAGAGCTGCCTCACGGCTTGCGCCAGCACAGCGAGGCCCACTCACCATCGCGTGAACTGCGGATGAGTTCGAGTCCGCTGGCGGAAAAAGCAGACGTGAGATCATCGACTTCGCGAACGAGGATGCCGGACAGCACGAGCGTTCCCCCAGGGGCGGTCGCCGCCACCAGCCGATCTCTCAACGACAACAAAACACTGGAGATGATGTTGGCCACCACCAGGCCAAATGGTCCACCCGCAACGGTGCCCGGATCTTCGGTGAGCACGAGGTCGACGCGATCGGCAACGCCGTTGATGCGCAGGTTGTCGCGCGCACTGTCCACTGCGTCTTCGTCGATCTCCGTGCCGATGGCGCGGCCGACGCCCAAGCGAACTGCGAGAATACTGAGTATTGCGCTGCCTGTGCCGACATCGAGCATGGTCACGCCGCCAAGATTCCTACCGCGTTCCCGGCTTGCGTCGGCCCAGTCTTCCACCGTGCACAAGGCGAGGCGTGTGGTCTCGTGGGTACCCGTGCCGAAAGCGAGACCGGGATCGATGGCGATGCGGACGATGCCGGGTTCATCAGGGCCCTGCATCCAACTCGGTTCGATTTGCACGCGGCGGCCAGCCGAGAAGGGACGAAAGTGCTGTTTCCACACGCGGTTCCAGTCTTCGCGAACGACATCACGGCTGGCGACTTCGGCGGCCAGACCGAGGCGCTGGAATGCGGAGGTCAGGGAGGCGAGCGCGCCTGCGACCTCATGCGGTGGGACATAAATCGAAATGCGGCAGCGTTCTGGAGCCAGATCGCGGGCGCCCAGGCACGCCGCGTCTTCGGTCAACATGCCAGCCGGCGACAGCAGCCACAACAGCGGTTCCAGGTCCTCGAGCGCGGTGGCTGGCACCACCGTGCGCAACTCGACCGCATCGATCAAGGGGGTATCGATCACGCCAAGGGCTCCATCTGTACGAGCAGCGCGCCTGCTTCCACGGCGGCGCCCTCCTGCACCGCAATGGCCGCGACGCGCCCACCACCCGGCGCGCGGACATCGTTTTCCATCTTCATGGCTTCCAGCACTGCGACGACAGCACCCTCTGCGAGGGCATCGCCGATCTTCACCGGAATTCGCACCACGCGGCCCGGCATCGACGCCGTGATGCGACCGCCTGAGCCGCCGCGCTTGCCCGGAGCGCCGTGCAGCCATTGCTCGCGAGCGTCCAAGACCTCAAAGCTGCGCTGCGTCGAGCCTTGCACGACCACGACGCCCTGGCGGCTTTCGAATGTGCGGTAAAGGCGCTGCAATCCGTCCCCCTCCAACGCAATTCGGCCATCAGGCAGGCGTGTCACGCAAAGCGCCACATCGCGCTCGCCGATGCGCAGGCGCACGCGCGTACCGTCGTCCTCCAGGATCGTCACGCTCTGGTTCACTTCGCCGTGCTTGACCACGTACTCGCTCGCCATGCTGCCTCGATCGCGACTCTTGGGTCTCTGCAAGAAATGTATCAGCGACGCAGACCTGCACGCCGCGCCGCCAGCGTCCAGGCGGATTCGGCCGCGCTCTGGGTCGGGCGCGCGCCTTGCCGTGAGCGGTGGTGCGTCAAGGCCGCGAGCACCGCAGCCCACTCGTCTTGAGGTGGATCGATGGCGAGCGGCGGCAGGGTGCCGACGATCCCTGTGTCGTAGCGACCCTTGCCAAACGCATCGCAGGCGAGAATCTGTTGCAGATGCTCGATATTATGTGAAATTCCGGCAATCTCAAAGGTGCCGAGCGCCGCCTGCATGCGGCCAACGGCCCGCGGACGATCTTCGGCCCAGGCGCTCACCTTGGCGATCATCGGGTCGTAGTGGTTGGAAACGATATCGCCTTCGCGCACGCCGTCGTCGACGCGCATGCCTGGACCTTGGGGCGGCCGATAGACCACCAAGGGCCCCGGCGAGGGCAGAAAGCCGCGCGCCGGATCCTCTGCATAAATGCGACACTCGATGGCATGCCCGCGCTGGCGGACTTGCGCTTGCGTCACCGAAAGTGGCTGGCCGAGCGCGACGCGCAATTGCTCGACCACGAGATCGACGCCCGTCACCAGCTCGGTCACCGGGTGCTCGACCTGCAGGCGTGTGTTCATCTCGAGAAAGTAGAAGTTCTCGCGCCGATCGACAAGAAACTCAATAGTTCCAGCGCCTTCATAGCCGACAGCGCGCGCCGCTTGGACAGCCACGGCGCCCATTGCGAGGCGCGTCTTGTCGCTCAGGTTCGCGGCCGGCGACTCTTCGATGATCTTCTGATTGCGGCGTTGCACCGAGCATTCGCGGTCGAAGAGGTGAATCGTGTGCCCGAGTCGGTCAGCCAGCACCTGGATCTCGATGTGGCGCGGCTGCAAGATCGCCTTTTCGATATACACAGTTGCATCACTGAAGTAGGCGCCGGCCTCGCGCTGCGCCCCTTCCAGAGCCGCTGGCAACTCCTCAGCGTGGTGTACGAGGCGAATGCCTTTGCCGCCACCACCCGCCGCCGCCTTGAGCATGACGGGAAAACCGATTTCGTTGGCAACCCGAAGTGCCGCCTCGGTGCCGTCGATTGCCCCGGTCGATCCGGGCACGACGGGCACGCCGGCCGCGCGCATCGCGTCGCGGGCTGTCGTCTTGACGCCCATGGCGCGCATGGCACTGGCTGGCGGCCCGACAAACGTGACGCCAGCGGCGTCGCAATCGTCGCGAAACGCCGCGTTTTCACTTAGAAATCCATATCCAGGATGGATGAGCGTCGCGCCGGTCAGCCGCGCCGCGGCCAGGATGCGTTCGCCACACAGGTACGATTGCGCCGACGCCGGTGGCCCGACGTGCACGGCCTCGTCGGCCGCCCAGCGATGCTGAGCGTTGGCGTCGGCATCGGAGTAGACAGCCACGGTCGGCAGCCCGATCTCGCGGCAGGCACGGATGACCCGGCAGGCGATCTCGCCGCGGTTTGCGATCAGAACCTTGTGCAAACGACACCTCAGGCTGCGCCAGGGCGGCAAGAGCGGCCCGATATGGTGCGTGCAAGGGGCGCTGGTGTCAACGATCTCGTCGCCACCGCAGGCCGGCCCAGGACGGCGAGCGCGGCGCGTCCCTGACGATCGGGTCGCCGGTTGAAAACCAGGCGCGAACCTCCTACCTTGCTGGCCCCCGAGCCGTCCCGAGCCAGGACCAACCATGACATCGATTGTTTCCGCCATGCCTCAGTTCCTTGCCGCGCTTGCCACGGACGCTGTCGTTGACCCCACCGGTGCCCTGGTCGCACTGGGTGTGCTTGCGGCAGTGGGCGTGCTCGCCTTCCTGCTCGTGCGCAACAGGCCCAAACCGCGCGCGCCGATTGCCGATGAAGAGCGCACGACACCGGCGGCGCAGGTTGCGACGGACACCGACGCAAAGGCGGCGGCCAAGGCGCTGCGCAGGGCCGCTCGCGGCGGCGTCAAGGTCGGCGCCGACGGCAAGGCAAGGCGCGTCGATGCCTTCGAAATTGCAGAGGAAGAAGAAGAGGCGGAGGTCGTCCAACCCGCGCCCGGCAAGCCGTCGGACGCGGAGCAGCGCGCGTACCTCGAGACCGGTCTGGCCAAGACGCGATCCGAAGGGTTCATCGCGCGTCTGGGCAAGCTCTTTGCCGGCAAGCAGTTGGACGCAAATCTGCTCAATGAAGTCGAGGAGGTGCTGTTTCGCGCTGATCTCGGTGTCAAGACTGCGGAGAGTCTGCTCCAGGCCCTCAAGTCTGCGTCGTCGCGCAAGGAGCTGATGGATACCCAGCACGTCTGGGCCGTCTTGCGTCAGAAGGCGCTGAATCTACTGAAGTCCGTCGACAACGGATCGCTCAAGCTGACGGCGGCGACCGGGCCGGCGGTGCTCATGGTGGTGGGCGTCAATGGCTCCGGCAAGACCACGACAATCGGCAAACTGGCGCACCGTTATGCCGGACAAGGGCGCAAGGTGTTGGTCGCAGCCGGTGATACGTTTCGCGCCGCCGCGGTTGATCAGCTCGAAGTGTGGTGCAACCGCGCCGGAGTGCCCTTGTTTCGCGGCAAGGAGGGCGCGGACCCGGCCAGCGTCTGCTTTGGCGCCATCGAGCGCGCCAAGGCCGAAGGCTTCGACCTCGTCATCGTCGACACCGCGGGTCGCCTGCACACCAACCAGGGCTTGATGGAGGAACTCGCGAAAATTGGACGAGTTGCCAACAAGGCACAGGATGGGGCGCCGCACGAAGTGCTCTTGGTCCTGGATGCGACGATGGGGCAGAACGCTGTCAAGCAGGCGGAACTGTTTCGCAAGAGCGTAGCGGTCACCGGAATTGCGCTGACCAAGCTGGACGGCACGGCAAGAGGCGGTGTCGTATTGGCGATCGCCGAGACCCTCGGTTTGCCGGTCAAGCTGGTGGGTGTCGGCGAGAAGATGCATGATCTTCGCGATTTCGACGCGGATCTCTTCATCGAGACGCTGTTCGCCCAGGAGTAGTCCCGGCGCCGAGGGTGTTGCAGGCTTGACCGCGCGCGCGCGGCACTGGAAGCTGCGGTCGATGGCTGATCCGCCCAACATCGAAGCAACTCGCGCGGCACCGCTCGCCATCGCGTGGCTGATCGGCGCAGCTTTGCTGGTGCTCTGCCCCACAGTGCAGGCACGACCGGCGCAGCGCGCCGACGACGAACAGGCCACCGGCCTGCCCGCCGTCGCCACCGAGACTGCGAGCAAGACCGGGTCGTGCCCGCGCAGCGTCTTGTTCCGCAACCAGAGTTCCAGCGACTTGCGTCTTCGTGTCGGCTCCGAATTCGTGCGCGGGCTCGGCAAGGGCGTTGTGGCGCGCTTTTGCACCGGCGCGGAGCGCGTCCGCTGGCAGGTACGCGCGCGCGCCGGATGGCAGATCGGTGGCGAGGCTGACCTTCGTGATCTGCGGCAGCGCGAAGTGCTCATTTCTGCACCCGACGCGAGTCTCCGGGTCACGAACCGCAGCGGCGAAGATCAACGCTTGAGTCTCGATGGCCGCGATCTGGGCGTGGTTCATACGGATGAGCTGTGGGAATTCGGCAACATCGCGCCGGGACAACACCGCATCCTGGCCCGAGGCCTGCACAGCAGCGCGTGGCGGCCCCTGCGCATCGTCGCCAGCGCAGGTCGCGTGGCGCGCGCCCAACTGGGCGTGCCAGCTACGGTCGTCGATGTCCACAACACGGCTACTGAGGCAGCGGGATTGCGCATCGACGGTGTAGATTTCGGAACGATTCCAGGCGCATCTTCCGTGCGGGTCTTGGGGCTATGCGGTGGCCGCCATGAGGCCGTGCTGATCGGCCAGCCGAGTGGCCAACTGCAGCGTCAGGTGCTGCGCGTTGCCCGTGCCGGCGAGCCGCGCCGTCCCACCACGCCGGTGACGCTCCTGATCGTGAATGCCACTGGTGAGGTGCTGGAGATTCCTGAAGGAATGCGCACATTCGGCGTCGAGATCGCACCAAATGCCACGCCGCAGTGGACCTTGCCGCCGGCCGTCAGTTTCGGAATCACCCTTACGGGGCGCGACTCGGGACTGACCTACCACTTCGACGTGCGCACGCAGGACTTCGGCAAGCGCGAGTGGCGCGTCATCCGGTCCAAAGCGACGGTGCGCCTCGCCAACCGCACGGGACAGGAACTCGCAGTGCTGCTGCCCGATCAGACGGTCGCGCATCTGGCCCCGGACAAGACAGTCGTCGTGCGCGTGTCCGCGGGCCGGGTCAAGATCACGGCGAACCTTGCTGGCGAGAAGCGGCAGCTGAGCACGGGCTTGTTTCTGCAAGCCAACGCTGACGCGACCTGGCAGATTCGCTCGCGCGAGACGGCGATCACGATCGTCAACGGTCATGGCGAATCCGTGCACGTGTTGCTCGACGGTCTGCAGCGGGCAGAGATCCGCGCCCATGGCGACCTGCGCATGGACGTTGCGCCGGGGCGCCACCGCATCGAGGTCCGTGCGCCCGTCAGCCACACCGTCGCAGCGGCCACCTTCGAGATGGCAGACGGGCAACTGCGCCAAGCGTACTTCGATCCGCCCGACGGCGCGGTGCGCGTCGACAACGGCGCTGGCGCTGCTCCCGTCGTCCTGTTGATTCGCGGTCGGAAACTCGCGGAACTGCCCGCAGGTGCATCTGTCGCTGTCGACGTGATTCCAGGCCGCCTCACCGCGGAAGTGCGCGATGAAAAGAGCGAAGTCTCCGACATCTGGACGGGCAGCGTTGCGCCAGCGCAGCAGGTGGATCTGGCTCCGCCCCGAGCCACCGCCGATGTGGAACTCGAGAACACGGCGACGCGGTCGTTGCGGCTCACCCTCGATCAGGGCGTGGCGCGCGACCTTGCCGTCGGGGCCGTGTGGCGTGTGACCGCAGTCAAGCCAGGGACCCACATGCTGACCATCGAAGGCGCCGGCCAACCGCTGCGCCGCCGCATCGACGTCGATGCACGCAGGCCCTTGGTGCGACTGCGGCTGCGCGACCTGCCGTGACAGATGCCCGGGAGCGTGTCGGACTATCGTCCGTCCAAGCTCCATCGGTGCTTGTTGTTTGGGGCATTCGCACGAGAAAACCATGAAGTAATTCACGGTTTCTCATGCGAATGGGAACCCGCAGCCGCGGCCTCCCCAGGAGCCTGTCGCGCTGAATCTGTACATCTGTTTTCAAGTAGTTACGCAACGCCATACCGAATCTCCGACAGGCTCCTAGGATTGCCTCGCTGCCAGGTAGCGCCCGACGCCGACGGCCAACCCGGCGAGGTTCGGTCGGATTCGCTCGATCAGGTAGCTCTCGATCATCGGTGCCATCTTGCGACCGACGAACGTTGGCAACCCTGGGATGTTCGCCGGATCGACGCTCAACTCGCCGGTGATCGCAATGCGCGTGCCATTGCCGTCGGGCTGGACGTGATTGCGGCCTCTGCACTTGTACAGGTCACGGAATGTCGGCGCCTCGATCCACCAATCGACCCAGCTCTCGGCATCGCTCCACTCGGCGTGGTCGAGCCAATCGAGCATATCGGGCTTCAGGAACGGGCGCACGGCCGACGGGACGTTGCCGGGTTCCGCGCGCCACCGGTTCAAGACCGCTGTGCGCCCTGCCGACACGGGCTTGCGCTCCAACTCAGCAATCGCGGCCACGTTGTCGAGGTACGGTACGAGGCGGGTCAGATCGTCGCGAATGGTCGTATAGACGACATCGGGCGGCGCATCGACTCGCCCTTCGCAGCGAAACTCCATGAGTTACCTCGACGAATTCAGTGTCCCGTGAACACCGCTGGGCGCTTCTCCAGGAACGCAGTCATGCCTTCGCGCTGATCGCTGGTCAGGAAGCATCGCGCAAACGCCGCGGCTTCCAGTTCGATCGCGGCGCTCAGAGGCAACTGCAGGCCCCGGTTGATGATGTGCTTGGCCTCGGCCAGCGCGAAGGGACCGCGTTGCGCCATCTTGCGCGCTGTCGCGAGCGCCGCATCGAGCAGTTCCTCTGGTGCGTGCAGGTGGTAGACCAGGCCGATGCGCTGTGCTTCCTCGGCAGAGTAGACATCGCCAGTCATCACCCAATGTTTCGCGGCATTGCGGCCGATCAGGCGTGCCAGGCGCTGTGTGCCGCCAAAGCCTGGGATGACGCCAAGGCTGACTTCGGGCAAACCGAACTTCGCCTTGGTCGATGCCAGGATGACGTCGCAGACCAGGGCAAGCTCGCAGCCGCCGCCCAGGGCAAAGCCATTGACCGCGGCAATCACGGGCTTGCGCATCTGTTCGATTTTGGTCAGGATTCCATTTCCCAGTTGTGCGAACGCAAGCGCCTCCAGGTAGGTCATTGACTGCATCGCCGCGATGTCGGCGCCCGCAACGAATGAGCGATCGCCAGCACCGGTCAACACGACTGCGCGCGCTTCGGCATCCGCAGCCACCTCGTCAAGTCGCTGTCCGAGGGCACGCAGCACCTCGAAGTTCAGTGCATTGAGCGCTTTGGGCCGGTTGACGGTGAGGGTGACCACTGCGCCATCGCGCGCGTGCAGAACGAGATCGTCAGCGTTCATGACGGCTCCGAGCGGGAGGATCCGCACTGGCCTGCTTTGCGCTACTTGCCGCCGCGCTTCGAAGCCTTCAGCGGGTTGATCGAGCGGAGTTCCTTGGCCTTCTCGATCTTCGCATGCGTCGCGAAATTGCACATGCCAGCCGACCATTTCGCCGCGGGATTCGCGTAGCTGTTGCAGACGCCCTCGCCATCCAGCAAGCGGACGTGGCCGCAGCCGACGCACTGCGGCGCGATCGGGGCGAAGTTGTGGGCCTTGGCGCGGGCGATCAGGGCGGCATCGGCGGCGGGGGCGTTGATGGCTTCACTCATTCTGGTTTCCTCGGCGGTGCGGGTGCACGGTGCCCTTCGCGGGCGCGAAATGGGCCGTTAGCGTAGGTCTACACCGATTTGCTGTCAACGCTGGCGCGCGCGCTGCGCTACTTCGGCAGGCAAAGCCCGCTGACGCAGACCTCACTGGACATGCAGGGATGGCCCAGACAAGCCTTGAAACCTTGGCAACCCCACGCTGGTGGCGGCGAACAAATCATGCCGCCATCGTTTGCCGGTACACATTGTGTTGCACCATCGACGCCGCCGTATGGACAGTCGGTTGCCTCGTTCGCTTTCTCGCAAGGCTTGGGTTGCACACAAAATGTCTGGCCGTTCTTGGTGGCGCAACGGTTGGACGCGCACTCATAGTCGGCCGTGCACGCGTCGCAGTAGCCTTTGTCGCCCTTGGCGCAGGTCGCGACGATACCGCCACTCGTGGCCTTGAAGCAGTGGCCTTTGCCTTTGGACGCCTGGCAGGCAAATCCGGCTGGGCAACCCCCGGCGCTGGCGGCGTCGCAAGTCTGGGCGCAAAAGCGCTCGCCGGATTGTGTCGCGTTGTAACATTCGGTTCCGGTGCCGCAGTCAGCTTGCGTCTTGCAGGGACTGCAATGCTCGCCGCCGCCGCTGCAAGCACCGTAGTCCGGGCGGCAGACAAAGTCCTGAAGCGACGAGCCAAACTGTGTGCACGACGCCGCCGCGCCGCAGCTGCTGTCGCCGACGCTGCACGCATGGGTGCAAAAGCCCTTGCCGCTCTTGTCGGGTTTGCACAACGGCGCCAAAGGGCCGCAGTCGCCGTCGCTGTCGCATGGATTGCAGTAGCGGCCCTCGGTGCAGACCATCGCCTGCCCGACCGCGTTGCAGTGGCTGCCAGAAGGGCAGTCCACGCCGCCAGCGCACGTGCGGGTGCAGATGCCTTCGCCATTCGCCGAACTGGTCTCGAAGCAATTCAAGCCGAAGGGCGCACACACGGCGTTGCTCGAACAGGTCACGCCAATGCCGGTCATGACCTTGGTGTCGGCACTGGCCTTGCTGTCCGTTGCGGTCTTGGCGTCCTGGCCGTCTTGACCCTTGGCGCCGACGACGTCGTCCTGGCCGCACGCACTGGACAACGCGCAGCAGGCGGCAACGATCAGCAACAGCGAGGGGGCTGGCTTGGCTCTGCGCATCTTGCCTCGTCTTGTCGGGTAGTTGCAGCGCGGCGACGACGCTGCGGTGCCAGCCCATGCCCCTGGCGCATCGCCACCCAGCCGGCGGTGCGTGAGAGGATAATCGTCAGCGCAGAGCCCGGCAACCGATCCGCGCTCTTGTTCGCGCGCCGTCGCGCCCCTATCATCACCGGCCAGCGGACATCCGGGGTTGCAGATTGGCGACGCTCTATCACTTCATCGACTGTCCGTTCTGCTACCGCGTGCGGGCCTATCTCGCGGAGCGGGACCTGCCGTTCACCAGTGCCAGTGTCGAGCGAGATGCGCCGCCGCCGGAACTCTATGGCCTCCATCCGCTTGGGAAATTGCCGGTCTGGGTGACCGATGCCGGCAAGCCCATTTTCGGATCCAGCACGATCATGGCCTACTTGGAAGCCACGGAGCCGGGTGCGCGTCTGCTGCCGGCCGACCCGCTGGCGCGGGCGCGCTGTGCGATGGCCGAAGAACTGGTGACGGAGGGTCTGCTGCAGCCATTGATGCGTCTGGAGCGCGAATTGGGCGGCCGTTCCGCGCCAGCGTGGGATATCGACCTGTACCGCACCGAGACGCGCAAAGTTCGGTCCATGTTGCAGGTTTTCGAACAGATACTCGGCGGTCGGCGCTGGCTGGTTGGCGATTCGTTGACGACTGCGGATCTGGCCCTCGCGTTGCCGTTGACAATCATCGAGCGATTCGGGTTGGATCTAGAGGGACTGCCTGGACTCATTGACCTCGCCGAGCGACTGGGCAAGCGGCCGTCCGTCGTGGCGGCGCGGACGGCTCAGCCCGCCAGGCAGCCCGCCCCACTGAACGATCTGCCATCGCGTCCCGCGCCGCCGTCCGCCGGAGATACGAAATGAACACGCGCGTTTGCATTGCCGGAGTCTGCGCCGCGCTGGGCACGGTCTGGGCCGCGGCGGCGCTGGCCAGGCCGACCAAGACAACCGCCCCGAAGGCGCCTGCTCCCGCGATCGCGCCTGCGCCAGATCCGGCTCCGATTGCGCAAGCTCCAGACGCTGCGCCCGCGCCTGTTGCGCCCGGTGCGCTCATCTTGAATGCGGACGCAGATGGGCTGATCGCGCAGGTATCGGGCGCTCTCGTTGGCCTCAAGAAGGGCAGCAACCGCACGGAGCAGCCCGCCGGTTCGGCAAAGGTCCTCGTCAAGACGCCGGCCGGTCGAGTCGTCTTCGATGGCGTCATCGTCATCCCCTCGGGCGGCGAGGAGCGCGTCGACCTGACCAGCCTCGGCCAGTTGGGAGTCCGGACCCCCGCCGATGCCAAGGTCACCGTGGACGGCAAGCCGTTGACCGCCGCCGCGGGTGGATTTGCTGCTGAACTCGAACCCGGCACGCACAGTCTGTTGGTGACCGCGCCTGGCTGCATCGGCAAGAAAGGCAGCGTCGACATCGAAGCTGGTAAGAAGACGACCATGACCGCCAAGCTTGACCCCTTTGCGCCCCCTGGACACACGAAACTTGCCTGGGCTGGCATCCTGGGCGGTGGCGCGCTCATCGTAGCCGCGCTTGTCATTGAAAGTACGAGCAAATTTGACGAGTTCGGCGGTGATCCCGTGCGTTGGACCTTGCTCGGCGTCGGCACGGCCGGGTTTGTCGGCGGCACCTTGTTGCTCAAGTCCGGCATGGACGAGGCTGCCACGCCGCCCACCCAGGACGGCACCTTCGAGGTCAAGGTCAGCCAAGTGCGCGGCGGAGCGATGGCGCAACTGGGTATGCGATTCTGATGGCTGATACCCCGCTGCCAGGCTTCTCCATTGACGAAGTCGCGTCCGGCCTCTGGGTCGGCCCGTGCCCGAACTCGCCCGAACGCATCCGCGCCCTGCGCGCCACAGGCATCACCAGCCTGGTCAGTGTGCAGACTGACGCCGACCTGACGGCGATGGGCATGGATTGGCCATTGCTCTGGCGCTTCTTGATGGCCCAGGGCATCTCGGCGCAACGCCTGCCGATCGACGATTTCGACGAGCGTGCGCTGGCGAGGGCGTTGCCCACCGTCATCGAGGCTGTTCGCGGTTCGCACGCGGCCGGTCGCGCCACATACGTGCATTGCAGTGCGGGATTGAACCGCTCTCCCACCGTCGCCATTGGCTACCTCGTCAGCGTCGGCGTGGATTTGGACACTGCCTGGCAACAAGTCACCAGCCGCCGGCCCTGCGCTCCCAACCGCGGCGCGCTCGAACGCTGGCTGGAAGGCAAGCGCTGAGCCATGAGCGAACCGAGCCGCCAGATCGAAATCCAGATCGGCCATTTATGCAACAACCGCTGCGTGTTCTGCGTTTCGGGCCAGCTCAGCGAGCGTCGCCAGGCGGATCAACTGCCCCAGGGGCCGATTCGCGCCGAGTTGCGTGCCGCGCGCCGGGCGGGAGCGACGCGGGTGACATTCGTCGGCGGCGAGCCGACCTTGCAGGCCTCCTTCCTGGATCTGCTTCGCTTTTCTGTCGAGCTGGACTTCGAGGAAATCGTGCTGTTCACCAACGGCACCATGACCCCGCGGGCCAGCTTCCGCGAACGCACCTATGCCATCTTGCGCAGCCTGGGTCCCGCGATGGCCCGGCGCGTCATCTGGCGATTCTCTCTGCAAGGCGGCACACGCCAAGCACATGATAGAACGACGGGAAATCCTGGCAGTTGGGATCGGATCCAAGCATCGCTGGAGGTACTGCACGCCGCTGGCGCCCGCCTGACCGGCAACATGTGCGTGGTGGCCAGCAACTACGATTCGATGCTTGGCCTTTGCGACATCGCCGAGAAGTTCAGCTTTGAAAACCTGCATTTCGACATCGTGCGGCCGCGCGACGCTGGCGAGCGCACCGACGAGCACCTGCGCGCGATCATGAACCGGTACACGGAGATGGCGCCGCACTTTGAGGAACTCGCGCGTGACGTGGATGCGCGCCTGGGACCGGCCTTTGACTTGAACTTCGGCAATGTGCCGTATTGTACAGCGCTTTCGGTGGCGCACCGCATCCACCATGACGGCGAATCGACGGTGACGGTGGCCGCCGACGGCGACGGTACGAGTCGCGCCGCCTTCGATAAGTACGCGGACAAGCGCTCAGACAAGCGCAAGCGCCCTGGGTGCAAGGGGTGCGCATTCGATTCGGTATGCAGCGGGGTTCTGGATAAGTATGTGCAATTTCATGGGGATGCCGAGTTCATCGCTGTCACGCCCGAGGCGCTGTGGCACAGAGATGTCGCTGGCCACCACTTTGCGCTGTTGGCGTTGCCTGCCATGAAGGCGCAGGAGGCGGCAGGCAAGTTGCGTCTGGTCGGCGTGGATGAACGCGCGGGGGAACTGCATGTCACCCTTGGACCGATCGCCGCACCATGGCGTCTGACGCTGCGGCGTGCCGGGCGTTTACCCGCGCAGCAGCCGGCTTCGTGGGCCGTCGTGCGGGCGGAGCGCGTCGAGGCGTCGCTGTTCGGCTCCTGGCCACAGCGACCCGATGCGCTGCCGGAATTGCGCACAGCGTTTCATGAAATCTGCGAGATGTCGGGGGGCGCGCCGCCGCCGCCGTCGGCCTTCCACGAGCTGGAGCACGCCTGGCGTCATCACGCTCGTGGGCAACGTCGCTTGCGGCAGGGTATCGAAGGGCTGTGCGATCGCCTCGGGCGACAGGTTTTCGCCGGACTGCAGCCGCAGGGTCAGGCGCGCAGCGCGGATGGCCAGACTGCCGAATTGCGTTTCGGCGCTGACGGGGGAATGCTCCTGCTTGCCGTCTCCTGGGAAAACGGAAGCAATATTCCAAAGTTCCGACACAAGGCGCTGGGTCTCTCGGATGCGCAAATCGAAGCGTTCAATCGTGATCTCAGTAGGTTTCTGCGGACACTGGCCGCGCGCCCCGGCTGACGACTGACCCGCCTTTTTTGCCAACCGATCGGATTTCTTGCGAAGCTCTGGCCGCGATCTACGCTCGCATGCTGCGCGTCCGGAGCACGCGCACGGCGAGGACGTCATGGCAAGCTTGATTTTGATGGGGACGATCGCGGCCGGTGTCGGCCTCGCCTTGGGTGCAGCGCGACTGTCGCTGGCGCTGCTTGTCGAGAAGATGCCGGAACGCAAGAAGGTTTGATCAAACGCGGTGCACGATCCGGCCGCGAAATAGGGTCAGCATCGGTCGTCCCACCAGTTCCTGCCCGAACAGGACCGAATTGCGGCTCTTGCTGCGGTTCGTCTGGTCGTCCAGGGTCCAGCGTGCATGCGGGTCGAAGAGCACCAGGTTCGCCGATCGCCCCACTGTCAGATCCGCGGATGCCATGTTGAGCACCCGGCGCGGTGCGTCGACCAGCGCTCTCAAGGCCAGTTCAAGCGTCAGTTCATTGGCTTGCACGCACGATAGCACCTGCGCCAGCGTCGTCTGCAGGGCAATCGCGCCCGGGGCGGCGTAGTCGAACTCCAGCGACTTGTCGGCGATGTTCTCTGGTGTGTGATCGCTGCAAATCGCGTCGATCGTGCCGTCGCGCATCCCTTCGAGCAGCGATTGACGGTCGTCTTCAGAACGAAGCGGCGCCACGAACTTCAGGTTGACCTCATAGTCATGCAGATCCGCGGCCGTATGCGTCAGGTGCCACGGCGTCACCGCGGCGGTGACGGCAATGCCCTGGGCCTTTGCCGAGCGCACCAACTCCACGCTGCGCCGAGCCGTCAGCCGTGCGAAGTGCAGGTGGCCACCGGCCAATTGGGCGACCGCGAGATCGCGACCCACCGCGACCGCCTCTGCCGCGGCTGGAATGCCGCGCAGCCCGAGGCGCGTCGACCACGTCCCTTCGTGCATCACGCCGTCGCCTGCGAGGCCGGAATCCAGGGGATGACTGAAGATGGGACGCTCGAAGCCGCGCGCGTACTCCAGCGCGCGGCGCATCAGCTGCGAGGCGGCCACGGGGCGATCGCCGTCGCCAAAGCACACCGCACCGGCTTCGGCCATTTCGCCCATCGGCGCCAGGGTTTCGCCCTTCAGGCGGTGAGACAACGCACCTTGCGGCAGCAGTTCGCAGCGACCGTACTCGCGGGCGCGGCGAATGATGAGCTCCGTCACGGCGTGGTCGTCGTTGCCCGGCTGGGTGTCGGGCGACACGACGACCGCCGTAAATCCGCCTGCCGCAGCGGAATCCGACAGGGACAGCAAGTCTTCTTCATGCTCATCACCCGGCTCGCGCGCGCAGGCGCGCAGGTCGACGAAACCGGCTGAGAGCACCATGCCGTGACCGTCCACCAACTCGCAGCCATCTGCTGCAAGTCCGTGACCAATCTCGGTAATGACGCCGCCAGCGATGCGGACGTCGCTGCCAGCCGCCAGGCCTGAAGCGGGACCGTAGACGCGGGCGCCGCACACGAGCAAAGACGCGGGGTTCTGGGGTACTGGCTTGGCGGACATGCCGAACTCCTTCCGAGATAGACACAATGCAGGGGCGCCTCGTCCCTACGACCCCTGGCAGATCCGCTCTGGCGGCCCTGAAGTTGCCCTGCGCACTGGTGTTTCATCCATGGCCGGTGGTAGCCACATAGGGCAACTAATCTGCGGTGTTGCGTGAGGCATCCAAGCCGCCCTGCGCTGCCACCATGTACAGCACCGCCATTCGCACCGCGACCCCGTTTTCGACCTGCTCCAAGATCACCGACTGTGGACCATCGGCGACCTCGGGCGCGATTTCCACGCCGCGGTTCATCGGGCCGGGATGCATCACCACGGCGTCCGGTTTCGCCAGCCGCAGCCGCTCGGCATCCAGGCCAAAAAACCGATTGTATTCATGGGCATCCGGAATCAGATCGTTGCCTTGCCGCTCGCGTTGGATGCGCAGCATCATGACCGCGTCCGCGCCCTCGATGGCCGGCTCGATGCGCTGGTGCGCCGTGCAGCCGAGGTCCTCGATGCCCGGCGGCAACATCGTTGCCGGCCCCGCGACGTGCACGTCCGCGCCCAGCTTCGAGAGACCAAAGATATTCGAGCGCGCCACGCGGCTGTGGGCGATGTCGCCGATGATCGCAATCTTGCGCCCCGCGAGGCTGCCCAGGTGCTCGCGCAAAGTGAACATGTCGAGCAGGCCTTGGGTGGGATGCTCGTGCGCGCCATCGCCCGCGTTGACAATCGCGCAGCCGACGTGCCTGGTCAACAAGGCCGGTGATCCTGCGCATTTATGGCGAATCACGATGATGTCGGGCGCCATGGCTTCCAGGTTGCGCGCGGTATCGATGAGCGTCTCGCCCTTGGTCAGCGACGACGCCGAAGCGGTGAAAGACATGACGTCGGCGGACAACCGCTTGGCGGCCAGCTCGAAGCTCATCTTGGTGCGGGTCGAGGACTCGACGAAGAATGTCAACACCGTCACGCCGCGCAACGTGGGCAGTTTCTTGACACGGCGCGCATTGACTTCCTTCATCTGCGCCGCGACATCGAGAATGCCGATCAATTCCTCGGCGCTCAGGTGCTCCAGGCCGATCAGGTGGCGGAGCGCCGGTGCAGTCGCGGACTCGCTGCGCATGTTCATGCAAGCACCTCCAGCAACAAGGGAATCGCGATTCAGTCGCGCGGCATGACGACGACGCGCGCGGCACAGCTTTGTGCGTCGCACTCCAACTGTACGGATTCACGGCGAGCGATGGCCAAGGACTGGCCGATCACGTCGGCGGCGACCGGCAATTCGCGACCGCCACGATCGACCAGCACGCCCAGCCGCACCGCCTCGGGTCGCCCGAAGTCGACCAGCACGTTCAGCGCCGCGCGGATTGTCCGCCCAGTATTGAGAACATCATCAATTAAGATCACTCGTTGCCCCGTCGGATCGCCCGGCAGCTCGGTGCGACCCTCCACCGCATGCGGCCCCTTCATCCAGGTGTCGTCGCGGTACATGGTGACGTCGATCGTACCGACAAGTGGCCGCCACCCTTCACTAAAAGCAATAATATCGGCAAGTTCACGCGCGACGGGTACGCCGCCGCGGTGGATGCCGACCAGCCACGGCTTGGGCCGCTGCGCTGCTGGCAGGCGGTCATCCTCTGGCCACGCCAGCGCCAGCATCGCATCGGCCATCTGCCGGAGAACCTGTTGAATATCGCCGCGATCGAGCAACACGCGGCTCACACGCGAGGTCAAATGTTCTTGCATGAGCCTCCGGGCGCGTCCTCGTGCACGAAGCGGAACAAGCGGCCCCAATCGGGCAGGTAGCGTACGTCCTTGTACGCCCACCAGAAAACCCCCGCCTTGCCCTTGATCACTTCGAGGGGCACGAGGCCGAAGAAGCGGCCGTCCTTGCTGTTGTCGCGGTTGTCGCCCATGACAAGGACGTGGCCTGCCGGCACTTCAAAGTTTGGGAAATTCTTGTCGTTTTCCGGCAAGCTATAGACGCGTGCATGGGGTCCGAAGCGGCCCGCGTCGAATGTCGCCAGCGGCCAATCTGGCGTGTCGTTGCCTTCCTGACCCGCGGGCAGCGGCACATGGTGTTGGGTCGCGTAGACCACGCCACCCAAGCACTCACGCGCCACTTCGCAGCGTCGCGCGAAGGCCGATTCCTGCCCACAATCAGCGTCTTTGCTGATGACTTTGCGCGCGATCGGTTTGTCGTCGACATAGAGTTGGTTGTCTTTCAAGCGAACGCGATCGCCTGGAACGCCGATGACGCGCTTGATGAGATCCTTGCCCGACGAATCGGGGTCGTCGTCGTAGGGGTACTCGAACACGACGATTTCGCCTGGTTTCGGCGCACGAATGTCGAAGAACTTGATGCGCGTGAACGGAATCTTGAGGCCATAGATGAACTTGTTCACGAACAGGTGATCGTGGATCTGCAGCGTCGGGATCATCGAGCCCGTCGGAATCTGGAACGCCTCGAACACGAACGCGCGGATGATGAGCGTCAGCACGACAGCCCAGGCAATCGCCTCGACGTACTCGCGCGCGACCGACTTGCGGTACTGGCCCAGGTGGGTGTCGATACCTGCGCCGAAGTGGTCGACCGCGTGCAGCAAAGCTGTGTCCTGCGGCGTCGCTGTCGTGTGACCGCGGCCTTGGGCCTTGAAGGCGGCGCTCGCCTGCTGCAAAGCCATGAATTGCTGCGCCAATTCCTCGCGGACGGGCTCGGAGAGGCGTTTGCCGTGCCGATCCAGCAAGCGTTTGCCATGGTCCGCGAGGTGCGCGGCGCGTTGCGCCACCTGCTTGATGAAGGCTTTGTAGTGCTTGGGGTCAATCGGCATGGCGGCGCCGTCGGCGGACTGGCTGCGGGGGGGGCTCTCAGGCATCATTCCTCCGCAGGGCGGGGCGGGCAAACTGCAGGCGCGGAGCCTAGAATCCAGCCAAGGTTTTGTCCACAGCGGCGTGGCGCTGCCGAATCGGCAATCCAGTCGGCGTGCAAGACCCTTTGACCGCGCGCCGTCGCCAAGGCACCATGACCGGCACTGCCGGTCGCTCGTCAGAGGTCGCCATCGAAGCTGCGAATTCCAGTCCTGCCGCTTACCTGTTCGTCGACGACGATGGTCGCATCTTGCGCTACCCGCTCGAAGCCGAACATGTGCGCATCGGCCGCGATGTCGGCAACGACATCTGGATGGACCACCCTCATGTGCGGCCGCACACGCTCCTCGTCTTTCGCCGCGATGCGCACCACCACCTGAAAGTCTACGACGGCGCCAAGGTCCAGCTCAACGGCGCGCCCGTGGTGGGCATCCACAGGCTCTACGGTGGCGACCGAATTGGCTTGGCGGATCGAGAGTTCCTCTACGGCCGCGACGACACGCCGGCCGAGATGGCGCTGGGCCTGACGGTGATGAACGGTGCCGCGGTCCTGCATGCGCACGTGTTGCGCCGCACCGTGGTGCAAATCGGCCGGCACGGGCCCGATCTGGCGCTGGACGATCCGAGCGTGCGCGACGCCCACCTCGTGCTCGAATGCTACGGTTCTGAATCTGTTTTTGCCTGGGAGCCCGCCAAGCCGGGTCAGCCGGCCAGCACGCCCGAACGCAGGCGCCTGAGCGAAGGCGCGCTGCTGCAAGTCGGGATCTTCATGCTGCGTGTGCACTTGCTGCCAGCAGACGCGCACGGCCTGCTGCTGCCGACGGCCCGGCCCGACAAGCCGAGGATTCCTCAAGGTGCGCCCCCGCCGATGGATCGTTCGCCGGGACTGCGTCGGGATCCAGGTGCGCATTCGCCGCGCCAGCGCGCCGCGGATTCCAGCCCGGTGCAGGGTGGTTTCATGCGTTCTGCCGATGCCCGCAATGCTGGTACAGCGAGCGCTGGAACGCCGCCCGCGTTGCCGGAGGCGGTTCCGGTGACGGAGATTGGCTCGCTGCAGATGATTCGCGCCGCCCACGAGGCACGGCCGCAGCCGCCGGCGGTGCGCATCAAACCCGAAGTCATGGCTGCCGCCGGCGGTGACGTGCTGCCGCCCTGGCACGACGCGCCGCCACCACTGCCGGCGCCGCAGCAAGCTCAACTGCATGATCAGAACACGCAAGTCCTCGACACTGATGCCATTGCCGGACGCCTGCGCGACCAGCCGCCGCCTCTGCGACCGCCAAGCAGCGCGGGGATCGCGGCGCCGCTGACCCAGGTCCTGGACACATCAACGGGGCGTGGCGAACTCGTGCGTGCCAAGAGGCAAGCCGAGGCTAGTCCGAGGGCAGTTGGGCGCCAGGACGTGCGGCCGCCGCCGCTGCCGGGCGAGGCAGACCCGAGCGAGCGTCACGTGCGGCCGGTCATCGTCGATCGCAGTCGCCGCACGTTCGATGAGGCCCAAACGCAGCACGACAAACCCAAGCCATGATGCATTCCGCGCACGTTGCGAAGGCGGCACCCTTGAACCCAAGACGTCCCGGATTGCCGCTTCTTCGGGCAGAGCGCAAGGTGCCACCGCGCCAACAACTGCTCAAGTGGATTGGCAACAAGCAGCGATTCGCGGCGGACATTGTCGGGCTTTTTCCAGAATTCACGGGCACATACATCGAACCATTCATCGGCAGCGGTGCCGTGCTGGCCACACTCGCGCCAGCGCGGGCGATGGCTGGCGATGCGCTCGGGCCGCTCATCGCACTGTGGCAGACCTTGCAGACGGAACCTGACCGCTTGATCGACTGGTACGCGACGGGTTGGCTCAAGCTGCAGGGTGGCGACAAGAAGGCTTGCTACAACGAGATTCGCGCTCACTACAACCTCGCGCCCAATGCGGCCGATCTCGTCGTGCTGGCGCGCGCCTGCTATGGCGGCGTGATTCGCTTCGGTCAGCATGGCGCGATGAACACACCTTGCGGTGCCCACCGGCTGATTTCGCCAGCGTCGTTCGCCGAACGCGTACCGCAATGGCGCGATCGGGTTGCGGGAACGCGCTTTGTTCACAGCGACTTCGAGGCGTTGGTCGATGGCGCGCAGCCAGGCGATCTTGTCTATTGCGACCCACCCTATTCTGATTGCGAATCAACGCTTTACGGAGCACAGGCATTCTCGTTGGCCCGGCTCATGGCGGCGATCGCGCGCTGCAAGGCACGCGGCGTGCGCGTGGCTCTGAGCATCGACGGCAGCAAGCGATCGGGCGGCCGCATCTGCAACGTGCCGATACCGGACGGCTTGTTTGCCACCGAGGCCAGCGTCGATGTCGGCCGCTCGATGCTGCGGCGCTTTCAGATGTTGGGGCAGACGTTGGAGGACGAAGTGGTGGCGGATCGCTTGCTGCTCACGTGGTAGCTGTCGAGCGCGAACTGCCCTCGAAGGCCTCGATGGCTGAGCGGAATTCGTCTGGAATGGGCATGGGCTTGAAGTCCTGACCGAGCCAGGCCAGCGTCAACTGACCCGTGGCCACTGCGCGCGGCGAGCGCTTGTCTTGGATGAGGAAATGAAACGTGTAACTGGTCCTGCCGATGTGGGCCACGCGCACGTGCAGCACCAGGATGTCGTTGTAGCGCGCCGGGCTGTGAAAACTGAGCGACGCATGCACGACGGCGCCGGGAATGAGGTCGCGCACCGGGCCGTCCAGCCGCGTCAGGCCCAGATGGTTCAGGTAATCCATGCGCCCGACGTCCATGTACGTCGAGAAACTGCCGAAGTAGACGATGCCGACCGCGTCGGTTTCGCTCAGGCGCACGCGCACTTCCGTCTGGAAGGGATAGGCGTTGCGGTCGTTGGTGACGACGTCCATGCGGTGACCTCGGCGCGGCAAAGGGGGGCGGTCAGCGGCAAACAAGTCCCGTCGACCAGCGCGCGGCGACGCAACGCGAACGCTGCACGCAGTCTTCAATGGCAAGGCCGTCAAAGTAGTTGCCGGTCACGGCCAGGTTCGTGTCTGCCAATGCCGCATCGATGGCGGCGACCGTATCCGCATGATCGCGCACCGGCGAGGGCAACACGACGTCACGCTGGGCGAGCAGCGCGATGTCTGCGCGCTGCACCTTGAGGATTCGGCACATCTCTGGCAGCGCTTGCGATTCGGGCGTCTCGGCCGGCCAATGAAACGTGAACGCGCGCAAGTTCGCGTCTGGCACGGTGTCGCGCGTGACAGCCGAAAAGAAGGGTCCTTTGAGTGGAATGAGGCCTGCCGTCGGTGCCAGCGCGGTCTGGGCCTTGGGGCATGCGATGCCGTAGCTGCGCACGCCCGTGGTTCGCAGCGTCCTCAACGCCGTCGCCGCACCCGGCGCGACGTCGGTGCACAGCCGCGCGGCCTGTGGCGGCGGCACGGCAAGGGCCACGTGCTGCGCGGCAAAGGTGCGGCCATCGCCGCAGGCGACGAGAAGCCCCCCCGCTTGCTTGGAGATTGCAGTCGCGCTGGCGTTGATCTCCACTTGGATGCGCGGATCCGCTGCCAGGGCGAGCGCGACTGCCTGCAGCCCGCCGTCCACGGCAAAGCTGCGCAGCACCGTCTTGTCGCGGGGCCGCTTCTTGAACAGCATCGACGCTGGAAACTCGTCCGCATTCTGAGAAGGTACAGCGGACAAGAGGGGGCCGAACACGCGGTTGTAGTTGCCTGCGCCAACCAGGCTGCCGTAGTACTCGCGCACGGTGCGCCCTTGCTTGGCCAGCGTGAAGATGCGCGGCGCGTGCAGGGCCAGTTCCAGAAAGCTGAGTTGACTGGCAATCGTGCGCACTTCGCCGTCGACCACCAGACGAAACGGCACCTTCGCGCGCGGCAGCAGTTTGCCGCGCATGCCGGTCGCCTCGATCAGATTCAGCAGGCCGCCGTAAGAGTTGTAGCAGGTGTGCGCACCCATCTCGAACCAGAAGCCACCGGGCAGGTGCGCGCTATGCAGGCAACCGCCGGGCGCGTCGCCAGCTTCGAGGACACGCACAGACAAGCCCATGTCGGCGCACAGGCGGGCCATCGACAGCCCGCTGATGCCGCCGCCGACGACCAGGACGTCGCTGTCGTTGCCGGATGTCATGGAAATCCTGTCAAGGTCCAAGGAAGCAGGTCAGACCGCACTGTGTCAAAGCGCTGAATTTCACATCGGATCCGCCCGCCGTCTGGCAGCCGAGCATGCACATGAAGTCGCTTTTCGCGCACTTGCCGACACAGGCCAAGGCTGCGTTGGCGGCGCTGATGCAGGCGCTGTCGACGACGCAGGCGCCATACTCGGCCGGACAGGTGGTCTTGACGCAACCGAGCATCGACGCAATCTGTGGGTCACAGTCCAAGGCGCACGACGTCGCTGTCTCGCCCTTGTCGCAACTACCGTTGCCGCAGCCGGAAACCGGCAGTGCGCAATCATAGGGGCAACTCGACGCGGTCTCGCCGCTTTCGCAGGTGCCATTGCCGCAGACCGTCGCGGGCTTGCAGTCTGCAGGGCAACTGTTTGAAGTTTCGCCGGAATCGCAAAAGCCGTTGCCGCACTTGCTGGGTGGCGTTGTGCCGTAGCAGCCGGCTTGCAGGGTGCAGACCGCGACGGACGTGGCGCTGCTGTTGGAACCCATGGATTGAAGGCATTTTTCCAGGCAGCTCGCCTCGCTCTGACCGCATTTGATCGCGCAAGCCGTGCCCGTGTTCAGCGCTGCCGCGCAATCGGGCAGGGTCAGACAGGCCGCGAGGTTCGACCCGCAGTTTTGCTTGACGCAAGGCAACATGGCGGCCACCTGCGCGTTGCAGTCGAGCACGCACGACGGCGCCTCGCCGGCCTCGCAGGAGGCGTTGCCGCACGAGGCTTTGGGCTTGCAGTCGGTAGCGCAGCTGACTTGCGTCTCGCCACTCTCGCAGATGCCATTGCCGCACACG
>Ga0172369_10002323_pt1 | contig 26279 bp, 26 predicted proteins | sample LakKiv25m_FD_114539 | JGI IMG/M metagenome (GOLD analysis project Ga0172369, IMG submission 114539) | Freshwater microbial communities from Kabuno Bay, South-Kivu, Congo - kab_022012_11.25m | ecosystem: Environmental > Aquatic > Freshwater > Lake | place: Democratic Republic of the Congo...
CTTTCAACGGTAATTAACGTCACTGAAGCACCTCTTGATTAGTTGAGTTATTTTCAAATTCGATTTCCGAAACAGTTAGTTCGTTGCCGGAAATAATGGTGATGGAAGAACTTCCACATTTGGGGCATGCGAATAAAAATCCTTCTTGCACGGAAATATCGCCACAGCTATTGCACTCAAGTTTTATCGGCATCTGCTCAATCATCAAGATTGCGTTTTCCATTCTACTTTTTTGAATGAGCGCGTTGAAACAAAATTCAAGCGACTCGGGAAGAACGTTTTGCAGTTTTCCGATTTTTACTTTAATCGATTTAACTTTTTCATCTTCATCCGAAGAATAATATTGTTCGGCAATTCCGATAATTTCTTGAGCGATAGAAAGTTCGTGCATCGTTTATGTTTCCCGTTACGCAAAAATCCAATAAACGCCTATTACCAACGAAGCGGTACTGAAGCCGATCAGCATCTTCTTATAAATTTCAGTTCCGCGCAATTCAATTTTTTGAGAAATAAATCCGAGGAATGTAGAAAAAATTACCATCGATAAAATGGTTCCTACTCCGAATGAAATAAGATAGAGAACGGCATCCGTTTGAGATGCAAACGCAAGGGCAGGCAATATTCCAAAGATGTGGGAAGTGCCCGCAAGCCCGTGCATGATGCCGACGCCAAACGCCGCATGAAAATGATTGTGTGTTTTTTCTATCTCTTTTTTATGAACGTTTGCGTGGAAGTGAAAATGGGTATGTTCTATATTATTGTGGTCGTGTGTGTGCGCGTGAATTTTTTTTGTAACGGCTTTTTTAATTCCCCATAAACCGATGAAAATTAAAATGACGCCAACTAATTTTTCGCTGTAACCGGAAATTGCATTGAGCGAAAACATTTCTCGGAAGAGTAAAGCGAAAAAACCAAGCAGGCAAACGCCGCTTGTATGTCCCAATCCCCACCGTAAACCTAACGAACCAGCCGATTGTTTCTGCTCAATAGCTAACGGAGAAACCGCCGCTAAATGATCGGGACCGGCAAAAACATGAATAGATCCGGCAGCAAAACCTGCGATTGTTGAAATCATCATGGTTACCTTTAATTGTATTTATTGCAAACACTCTTTTATAGAAACACTAATAGACGCCAAGAGGCGACATTTGCCAAATGTCAAATTTTCATAATTTTAATTACAAAAAAAAAGTCAAACAGTCAAATTCCCAATGAAGAATTTTAGTTTTTACCGGTTGAATTTTTTACGAAACGATTAAGGTAGGACAAACAGAAAGGATAATAAAATAAGAATAGATGAAGGCAACATAATTGAAATGTTAAAGCCGAAAATAATTTGCGCGCAGAAAAAAATCTTTTAAAACAATTCCAGACTCACACAGCCTTCAAGTTCCAACAATTTTTCTTTTACTTTTGGACCGCCGCCGGAAAAACCGCCGAGTAACCCGGAAGTTTTTATAACGCGGTGACAGGGAATAATAACCGGCACCGGGTTTGCGCCGACTGCATTGCCTACAGCGCGAAAACTCTTTTCATTTTTTATTCGCACTGCGATATCTTTGTATGTAACAACCTCGCCGAAGGGAATGTTCATCAACTCATTCCATACTTGAAGTTGGAATGTGGTTCCTTGAATGTCAAGCGGAACGGTGAAAGTTTTTAACTCGCCGTCAAAATATTTTTTCATTTGATCGGGAAGACCGCAAAAAATTTCATCTTCAGGGGGAAGCTTACTTTTCTTTTGAAATAATTTACTGCCGTGTTTTGAATTTAAATCAATATGACAAATGCCTTTGGAAGTGGCATAAATGATAATTGAATTCCCGCCGATCTTTAACGGAGTATAAAATATTTTTTGGTCTGACTGCTTCATTGTTTTTTCCGCTGGTTGATAAAAGCTTTACATTTTCCGGAACAACACTTGAAAAATTCTACAAAAAACTTCTCCCCCTTATATAAAATCTTACGCCGGAATCACTTCAATAACCGGGTTCACTTCTTTCTTTAAAAGATTTTCGATAGCGCGGAGCGTCCCCGAGATTGAACTGGGACAACTGCCGCACGCGCCCTGGTAGCGGACTTTAAGCGTTACGCCGGTTAAGCCCAACACCTCTAAACCGCCGCCGTCGTTTGCAAGCGCGGGGCGAACTTTCTGATTCAAGACAGCGTTTATTTTTTTCAATAATTCATTTGAATCTTCATCTAAGCCTTCCGGTTCTTTTTCTACCGGAATTAAATTTTTATCGAACTCTTTTAAAAACGAAACCAACGGGCGTTGAATTTCTCCCCAATGTGTTTCTCTCGATTTTTCAACCGTAATAAATTTATCCATATAAAAAACAGAAAGAACACCCGGCAATTCAAAAACTCCGCTTGCCAGCGGATCGTTTGCGGCTTCATCTTTACTATGAAAATGTCTTGTTTCATATTTTAACAAACGCTCATTTACTAAAAATTTTAACGCGTGCGGATTGGGCGTTAACTCAACATCAATAACTTGCAACATTTTTTCTCCATCTATAATTACACTGCAAACTTAAAACAGATACAGTTTAAAGACAATAACAAAATCTAATTTACCGGAATAGCGAGCACCGGGATGCGTACTTTATGCCGCAGTTCATCAACCGTTGAACCATGGATCATATCGTCAATCAATTTGTGCCCGTGGCTTCCAAGGATGATCATTTCGATGGTGTCTTTTTCCACCAGCTTGGCAATGGCGTCTTCCGGCTCACCGCCGCTGATGCAAAGCTCGGTTGTAAAATTCTTTTTATTTAAGAAGTCGGAAAATTTTTCGAGATAAATTCTCATCCGCAATGCATCTTGATCATCAACGGCTTCGCCAAGAAATCTTCCGGTAGGTGATTCAACGCAGTGCATCAAATAAATTGTATTTTTTTCTGCCTGCAAAAAGGGAAGCGCCTTTTGAATAATTTGAGAATCGTACCGGTACTTTCCTTCTAACGCAATTCCCACACGTTTAATTGAAGCTCCGCTTTCAAGCGAAGTAAATTGCGCCGTGGTTGCGGCAAGCACTTCTTGTATTTTTTCTTTTGTAAGAATCGGTTCAAAGGTGATCCACAACTGCATGCCAAAAACAAAAAGCATCAGCGGAAGCGCTAAAAATTTTATGAGAAGACCGGTTGTACCGGGAACGGCAATATATTCCAGCGCTACGTCCGAAACTAATTTTACATTTAATCCGATGATGAGAAGAGCCGCCATCCATGCGATGATTTTAACTTTTGTAGTTGAAGCGAACTCGCCCATCTTTTCTTTACTTGAAGTAAAATGAAGCAGCGGAATCAAAGCAAACGGAAGTTGAATTGATAAAATAACTTGTGAAAGAATGAGCAGCATATCAACTGAACGATCGCCGGAAATATTTATTACGATGATAGCCGGCACGATGGCAATTAACCGCGTGATTAATCTTCGCATCCACGGGCGAACTTTTAAACCGACAAATCCTTCCATGATGATTTGTCCCGCAAAAGTACCGGTGATGGTAGAAGATTGTCCGGCGGCAAGCAGCGCAAGTCCAAACGCAAACGGAGCGAAAGAATTTCCGAGCAATTTACCAAGCAGTGAATGAGCATCCATAATTGAAGCAACATCCGAATGCCCTGTGCTAAAAAAAACGGAAGCCGCTAAAACCAAAATTGCGGCGTTCACAAAAAATGCGGCGTTCAAGGCAACAACCGAATCAATTAAATTGAATTTGTTCGCTTCCTTTTTTCCTTTGGAAGTTTTTTCAACATCACGCGATTGCACCAGCGCCGAGTGAAGATAAATGTTGTGCGGCATTACGGTTGCTCCAATAATTCCGAGTGCAATAAATAAGGCTCCGCTTGACATTCCCGTCGGCATAAATCCGGTAATAACTTCAGTCATGTTTGGCTTAGCGAGTACCAATTCCAGAAGAAAACAAACGCCGATCATGATAACAAGTGAAACGATAACCGCTTCCATTTTTCGGATGCCGTAATTGATCAGCAGAAGTAGTAGAAGAACGTCGAGCGTAGTGATTACCACACCCCAAATGAGCGGAATGCCGAAGAGCAAATATAATCCGATCGCGGAACCAAGCACTTCAGCCAAGTCTGTGGCGGCAATAGCAAGCTCTGTAAAAATCCACAAGATATAATTGATCGATTTCGGATAACTACTCCGGCATGCTTGTGCTAAATCTCTGCCGTAAACAATTCCAAGCCGCGCTGCGAGTGTTTGAAAAAGAATCGCCATCAAATTTGCGAGGAGAATCACCCAAATTAATTTATAACCAAACTGCGCACCACCGGCAATATCGGTCGCCCAATTTCCCGGATCCATATATCCCACCGAAACAAGAAATGCAGGACCGGAAAAAGCGAAGAGCCTTTTTAAATAACTTCCTTTATTGGTTGCAACGGTAGCGTGTACCTCGGATAAAGATTTTCCTATTTGGTTATTGGAATCCACTTTCTACTTTATACTTTTTACTTTCCACTTGAAACTATAATACTAAATTCTTCTTTTGTAACCGGCTGAATACTTAAACGGTTTCCACGCTGAAGAAGTTTCATTTCTTGCAACTTTGGATTTGCTTTTATTTCTTCAAGCGTAACCGGAGTGGAGAATTTTTTAACAAACGTAATATCAACCATAAACCATGCGGGATTTTGCGGCTTGCTTTTCGGGTCAAAGTGATGGCTCTCCGGATCGAAAGCAGTATGATCGGGATAACCTTCTTTAACAATTTCTGCTATCCCGTAGATTCCGTTCGGTTCTGAGTTGCTGTGGTAGAATAAAACCTGATCTCCCTTTTTTACTCCATCGCGCAAAAAATTGCGCGCTTGATAATTGCGCACGCCGTCCCAAAAAGTTTTTTTCTCTTTCGCCAGATCATCAATTGAGTACGCTCCCGGTTCAGATTTGAAGAGCCAATAATTCATTCTGCATTCTCCTGTTTGCATGACGCTGAAAAAGATTTTCCGTTTACTGAAAAAAGTTCATCAAGACGAATTTCTACTCCGTTTGCTAATTGAAGAAACTCGGTTTTCTCACGCGTAAAAAGATTAACAATTCTTCCGGTTTCTTCGGCAATACTTCCATCAATAAAAAATTGAATGACAACGGCTGCACCGGTTGTTGCCAGCGCTTCAAGTTCATCATACATGCCGCAGGCAATAGGGATATAGGTTTTCATAGATTTATCATTTTTATCTGAGCAAAAGTAAGAAACTTTTGTCTTAATCGATAACGATGATTTGAACCCGTTTAAATAACTTTTCCTTAATTTGAATTCGACAAAATTTTTATTTTTGAAAAGTTCTCTATTAATTAAAAAACTAATCAAAAGGAAAATTATGAAATACTTGATAGTGCTGTTGTTTGCCGGAACTTTGATGATTAACGCTCAAAGTGATTCAACATCCGGAAAATGGAAACCCGATGGTGTTGCCGGAATAAATCTTAGTCAAATAGCGTTTAGCAATTGGGCGAAAGGCGGGGAAAATTCTCTTTCATGGGTCTTCTTTTCAAATATTGGTCTTAACTATGAAGCCAATAAATACAAACTTAAAAACAATTTCAAATTTGCTTTCGGGCGCACCAAACTTGGGGATGCCGCATATCGCACCAATGATAATGAAGTGTATCTTGAAAATGTTTTAACGTATCAAATCGGTTGGTCCGTTGATCCTTTTTTCAGTAATACTTTTCGTACAAATGTTTCCGCCGGATTTGATTATAAAGCGGTGACCGAACCAAAAGTCTCTGATTTTTTTGATCCCGCGTACATAACACAAGCCATTGGTTTTGAATATGGAAAAACGAAGCAGTTCACTTCACGGCTTGGATTAGCTTTGCAAGAAACATTTACAAATAAATTCCGCTCCTATTCCGATGATCCCAAAACAACCGGGTTGGAAGCTTTCAAACTTGAAACCGGAATTGAATCCGTTACCTCCTCGGAGTTTCTGCTTGATGAAAATCTTTTATACACCGGTAAACTCCGGTTGTTTTCAAGATTTGATCGGCTTTCTGTTTGGGATGTCCGATGGGATCATTTGATCACCGCAAAAATAAATAAATATTTGAATGTGAATTTCAGCGTGCTTGTGCTGTATGAAAAGGATCAATCGCCCAAAACGCAGGCGAAAGAAGCTTTGCAAGTTGGTGTTACGTATAATCTTTTTTAAAATGATTTACACAAATTGTTTGCATCAAAAACCCCACGTTGAGTGGGGTTTTCTTTTTTTGCGGGAATGCTTCTTTGATCACTTGAAATTATATTCCGACACTCATTCCCACCACTACGGTTCTTCTACCAAAGTAACTTGAAATTTCTTTTCGTTGTGAATAATCGGGCGAATAATAATATCCGAAAATATTTTTCAAGTCGAGAATGTTCAATCCTTCCAAATAAAAAACCGTATTCGCCATATTGAACAAAGTAGTAAAGTGAGTTAGACGAATATCCAAACGCTTGTAGTTTTGAAAACGTGAAGTATTTTTGTCTCCATAAACCGGTTCGTAAACATTTTCTGTCGCGCGATATGCAGCGCCAATTATCGGTGTGTAAGGTCTGCCGGTTGCATATTTAAAATTTATTCCCACCTGCCAATTTGTCGCCACAAAATATTTGGCGATCAGTGAAAAATTGTGTGTGATATCGAATGAACTGCTTGTCAATTTTTCAAAATCCATCCACTTTCTTTTTGTGTTGATAAATCCATACGAAATCCATCCGCTTAAACCGTTGGTTAATGTGCTTTTCAAAATTACATCAACACCGTCTGCAAAACCTTTGCCGTTATTATCATACTTGAGCAAAGAATTTTCTAACGGGAGATTTTTATAATCTTTATGATACAACTCAACTCTGAATGAATTATCATCATCAAAAAGATAATCATAAGAAAGAACGTAGTGGATTGCCTGCATCGATTTTAAATTCGGATTGCCGTCAACCGGATTGAATAATCTCGGATCGGGAAGCTGGTTAAATATTCCCCACGCCGTTTTTATCGTGGAGTGTTCATTTATTTTGTACGATACATTTATACGCGGATTAGCCCAGCCAAGTTTTAGCGTTGGAATTCGATCATACCTTATACCGATTGCGCTCGCAAAATTACTAACGCCGAACATGTTTGCGGATTCTAATTCAAAGTACCCGCCAACTCTTGAATTTAGAATATCCGCGTCAATCACTTTTCTCTGCGCTTCGGGACGAATGTTATAATCGTTATCCGGAATTTGCCCGAGGTAGTTGATGTTTCGTTTTTCATATTCAATTCCCGAAAGCAGCCTGGTTCTCGAGTTAATAAAAAATTCAAAATCATTTCTGAAAGAAAACACTTTGTCTGTTTTGATAAGATCAAGCACGCCAAGCTTCCAATTGTTTGTGTACTTGCTGAACGAAAAACTATTTTTCATTACAAGTTTTTGAAACACAATGTTTGAATGTTGGAGATTGAGAAACTTGCTCACCGTACTTCCGTTAAACGTTCCTTCGTACTCAGTTCCCACAACATTAACGCCTTGAATATCCTTAGCGAAAACGCCGAACAATTTCATTTTTCCGGTTTTGGAATATGCATACGTAGCGCTGCCGGTTACGTTTTGAGAGGACGGCGCCGCAGTAAACTTATCTAACCCCCCGTTAAGCCAGAAGATTGGTTTTGTAAATGATTTATCATAATTAAAATTGAATCCGAGTTTATCTTCTATTAAAGGAATTTCCGTTGAAAAGTTTGTGTTCGCAAGTGAAATTCCAAAATTGCTTTGCATTCTGGTGGGAACGCCTTTCGTTTCAATATCCAACACGCCGGAAAGAACGTTCCCATATTTTGCCGAAAACCCGCCGCTGGAAAAGTACATTCCTTTTATAAATTCATTTTTCAAATTTGAAAATAAACTTCCGTACGTTGATTCGTATGAAAACGGATGATAGATTAACGCTTGATCTATCATGGTGATTGTTTCAATCGGGTCACCGCCGCGCACGTAAAGTTCGGCGCTTTCTGAAACTTGCGTAATGCCGGGCATGGTTTTAAGCGATTGAAATAAATCCGCAGCGCCGCCGGGAGTGGTTAAAACATCAATGCGGCTCAACACTAATCCTTTTCCCTTTTCGGAACCAAATGAACTTGCCGAAACAACAGACTCTTTCATCTTCAGCGCCGATTCTTTCAAATCAATATCAACCGTAATTTTTTTCTCATCTTTAATTTCAATTTCTTTGCTGAATTTTTCATACCCGATGAGATTTGCATTAACGGTAACCTTCCCTTTTAATTTTGTTAGAAAAGAAAAGCTGCCTTTGTCATCACTCATGGCGCCATCGCCCGAATTGGCGAGGAACACCATCACCATCGGCAAAGGCGATTTGTCCTCATCAACAACGCTTCCCTCAATTTTTATTTTCGATTGTGAAAATATATTTTGAAGAAGAAGCAGCGCGATTAATATTATTTTCGATTTCATACGTTTCCTATTATTCATCTCTAATTAATAAGTAGTTTTCTTTTCACCTTTGGATTTTTCCAAATTGGGAAGCAGAACATATTTTACCCATGAAAAATCCGGTTCAATTGAAAGCGCTTTTTTATAAGTGAAAAGAGCAGCATCAGCCATTTCCATTTTTTCATTTGCGATACCCGTCCATGCTAACGCATCTAAATATCCCCAATTGACAAGCAGAGAAGAATCTTGTTCTGCTTTTTCAAACAAAGAAATTGTTTTAGTGAAGTTGGCAATCGCGTCTTTTATGCTGCCGCCAAAAGCTGCGGGCGTGTTCAATTTCATTATGCCGTGGATGAGGTATGCTCTCGGATTATTTTGATTAATCGCTTCGGCTTCTCCGAGCAAGGAATTAATTCTTGGTGAAAGCGTCATTGCTTCCGCCCAATTGTACGTTATTTTCATCATTAAGATTGAAGCAAACAGTGTTTTTCCTTCTGAAGCAAAACCTTTTACCAAAGAGATTTTTTCTCCATGCTCAACAGCTTTGTTAACATATTTATCAAACAGCGCTTTGTCGCGCGATCCCATTTCTAAAAATCGATATTCAACATAAGTTAAATTGTACAACGCAGTGTAGTTGGTAGAATCTGTCGAGTAGAGTTTCTCGAAAATTTCATGCGCTTTCGTGAATGTATCTTTGTCATACACGATGTATGCTTTTGACGCGAGAGTTTTTCCTTCTTTCATCAGTTCATTTGTTGATTGGGCAAATGAGGAACCCAAAAGTGAACTGAGCAAGAATAAGAATCCGAACAGTGTTGTTGTTGAAGTTTTCATTTCATTCCTTTTGTTTTGTTATTAATAAAGTACTTTATATTGCAAAGCCTATGGATAAATTTTTTTTATTTTTTAATCAATTTTTCAAGTTGAGCTACGTAAAGTTCAAATGCTTTTATTCCTGTTTTGGTAAGTGAGTAAACGGTTTTGGGTTTCCGGTCAACAAATTCTTTTTTAACAGAAAGATATTTAGCGTCTTCAAGTTTTTTAAGATGAACGCTTAAATTCCCGTCGGTCGCGTTCACCTTCTCCTTCAAAAAATTGAAGTCTGCTTCTTCAACCGATATCAGCAATGCCATTAAGGCAAGACGAATTCTCGAATGAATAACATCATCGAGTTGTTGATAATCAAAATCGTTCACGCTTTTGCCGCTATATTTTGTTTGTATTTTCTATAAATAATTATTCCCGGTAGTGTTTGGAAAAAAAGCATCAACAGTGCCATGATCAAAAATGAATGAACAGAAGTAACAAAGAGTAATACAATTCCGCCAATCCACCAACCGAAGGATAAATTACCGAGCCATTTAATTTCAACAATTTTACCGGAGACGAAATACGCACTCCCCATTATTATGCAAGCAATTGGACTGATTGCCATAGGCTTAATTGTTCCACTCATTGGTCCGATAAATCCTATGATCGTCATACCAATTCCGGCAGCAGCCCAAACAGCGCCTATCAACTTTCCGGAATATGTAGAAGGATGTTTCTCTCTTAACTTTATCCGATTGTAAATGGAAAAAATCCAGCCAATCGGTATGAGCACAACCCAAATCCAAAAGTAGTTAAAATAAAGACCACTCATGTGAAATATGTACGTTGACATCATACCAATCATGACAAGAATGCTCCAGAAAATATAATCCTTGCCGTTATAGATTACCGCTTTTTTAGTTTCTTCAATTATTTTTTTTATGAATTGAAGTTCTTCAAGAGCTGTTTTTTCATTCATGGAAACTCCGTTTAAAAAATTATTTTCACTCATCGGAGTGCTTCGTTTCTTTTTTTGAATTATGGTAAAAAATAAATCCCGGAATTACTTGCAACGCCAGCATCATAAATGCCATAATTAACATCTGATTAATGTTTTGAACAAAGAACATTCCGATTCCGCCAAGCCACCAACCGGCAGCCAACATTTTCACCCATTTGGAATTATAAACCATTCCGCTCACAAAATATGTGGCGCCAAGTACTGTTGAGATAAGAGGGCTAACCGCAAAGCCGCGGATAGCGCCTGATAGTGTTGCCACAAAACCTATGATCGTCATGGCAATACCGGCGCCAAGCCACACGCTCATTAAAATTTGTCCGGCAAATGTTTTAACATGTTTTTTTGAATACCTTTTCCAATTTGTGGCGATGGAGTAAACCCAGCCAAAAGTAATTAGAATTATCCATGTCAAGTTAGAATTAACCGGAGCTTTAAGCGCTATTTCAACATACACGGACAATAATCCGATAAAAACCAAAATGCCCCAGAAGATGTAGCCGAATCCGTTTTCAGCAACAGAGCGTTTGCTGTCTTCAATCACTTTTTTAATAAACACCAATTCATCGTTTGCCATTTTCTCGTCCATAAAAGCCTCTTTTAATAAAGTACTTTGTTTTACAAAGCAAACTTACAAATTATTATCCTCGTTGTCAAGAATTTTTTTTAGTTGAAAAGGAAATTTGAATTCACATTACCTGATAAACGGACTTATTATTCCATAAACGTTAGAAAATTACCAAAAGGAATTCACTATCTTTTCGTAGTAGGAAAAACTCTTTCTTCATTCTCAAAAAGAATGAAGAAGATAATTTGATCATAAAACAAAGGAGCTATATGAGAACTCTCTTTTCATTTGCTTTACCGATTTTCTTTTTTTCCGCAATCGGTTTTAGCAGTACTGCGGCAACAAAGCCGTTTCCCTATCCCATTGAACAACACAAAATGGCTAACGGATTGAACGTCGTGACTGTAAAGTTTGACAGTCCGGGAATCGCTTCCTTCTTTCTTGTTGTGCGCGTCGGTTCGCGGAACGAAGTTGAAGACGGCGTTACCGGATTCGCGCATTTCTTTGAACACATGATGTTCCGCGGAACAGAAAAATATAACAAAGACCAATACAATGATGCATTAAAAGCTATCGGCGCTTCGGCAAACGCGAATACCTCGCTCGACAGAACAATTTATCACATGACTGGCAACGCGAAGAAACTTGAAAAAATGTTTGAGCTTGAATCAGACCGCTTTCAAAATCTCCATTATCCCATTCACGATTTTAAAACGGAAGCCGGCGCGGTAAAAGGTGAATACACAAAAAATATCGCTTCACCTTTTGCGCAGTTAGAAGAAAACATTGCAAATACAGCTTTCGATTCTCACACATACAAACACACAACGATGGGATTTTTAAAAGATATTATTGACATGCCGAATCAATATGAATATTCGTTAAAATTTTTCGATCGTTTTTACAGACCGGAATACACAACGCTTTTGGTTGTTGGCGATGTAACGCCGGATCAAGTAAATAAACTTGCTGAAAAATATTTTGGCAAATGGCAGCACGGAAATTATGAAGCGGCAATTCCCGTTGAGCCTGAACAAAAACAAATCCGCTATACCCATCTTCAAGAGGGAAGCATTCCGCCGTATATAAGTTTGAATTATAAAGGTCCGGGATTCGACGCTAAAGGAATGGAATCGCCCGCGCTTGATATTTTGAACACCATTCTTTTTTCACAAAATTCTCAATTATACAAAAAACTTGTACTGGATGAGCAGAAAGTAAGAAGCATTAACGGCGGATTGTACGATACCCGCGATCCGAATTTAATTTCTATCGACGCTTCAATTGTAAAGAAAAGCGATATGCAGTATGTGAAAGATGAAGTAGTGAAAGCCATTGATGCGGTTAAAGAAAACGGCGTTGATGAAAAGATGCTGGCGGAAACAAAATCGAGATTAAAATATAGCTTTGCAATGGGGATTGATAGTCCCTCTTCAATTGCAAATATTTTGAGTAACATTATTCAACTCTCCGGCGATCCGGAAGCGATTAACACTATTTACGAAAATTATGAGAAGGTAACCGTGGAAGATATTAAAGCCGCCGCTAAAAAATATTTCACTCCGGAAAGATTAACCGTCGGCACTATTTCAGCCGATGCGGAAGGAGGAGTAAAATAATGAAAACATTATTGCTTGGAATTTTCTTACTCGGCTCATTACTCGCTCAAGAAGTAGTTGAATTAAAACTGCCGAACACAAACAAAGTAACCATTAAATTGATGTTTAAAAACGGTTCTATTTGCGATCCGGCTGGAAAAGAAGGACTGACATACCTCACTTCCGCATTGATAACACAAGGCGGAACGGGAAGTTTGTCCTACGCGGACATTCAAAATAAAATTTATCCGTGGGCTGCCGGATACGGTTCGTCGGTGGATAAAGAGGTTTCCATTTTCACTTTTGAAGTTCATCAAGATTTCCTAAACGATTTCTATCCGATTTTAAAAGGATTAATTCTCCATCCATCATTTGCTCAAAATGATTTTGACCGCGTTAAACGGAATCAACAAAATTATGTTGATCAGGTGATCCGCGCTTCTTCAGACGAAGAATATTCCAAGAAAGCTCTGGAAGATTTTTTGTTTAGAGGAACGAAATACCAACACATGGTGCAAGGGAAATCGGAAAGTGTAAAAGCAATTACGCTTGATGATGTTAAAGAACAATTCAAAAACTTCTTCACCAAAAATAATTTGATGATTGGCATTGCCGGAAATTATCCCAAAGAATTTCTTTCAACTTTGGAAAAAGATATGCAGGAACTTCCGGATGCAAAACCGCTCATTCCCGCAACAATAAAATCGGAAATGCCAAAGGGAATAAACGTTGAGATCATTCAGAAAGATAACGCGTTTGGTTCAGCTATTTTTGCAGGATTTCCGATGAATCTTACACGCAGAGACGATGACTTTGCCGCGTTGATGGTGGCAAATTCTTATCTCGGCGAACACAGAAAATCCTACGGCAAGTTATATCAGAAACTTCGCGAAACACGTTCGATGAACTACGGTGATTATTCTTATATCGAATGGTACGATAACGGTGGAAGAAATATGCTTCAACCGGCAGGCACACCGAGAAACACGAATTATTTTTCTTTCTGGATTCGTCCCGTGCAAATTGCAAAACAGTTGAAGAACCAGTACAAGGAATTAGAAGATATTAAAATCGGACATGCGCATTATGCCATACGATTGGCTGTGCGGGAAATTGATAATCTTGTTAAACACGGTATGACGAAAAAAGATTTTGAAGCAACGCGGACTTTTCTGCAGAGTTACATAAATCTTTATATCCAAACACCTTCAAGCCGTCTTGGTTATTTAATGGATTCAAAATTCTACGGCAAAAAAGATTATGTGAACGAGATGCAAAAACAGCTTGCAAAACTTACTCTTGCGAATGTGAACAAAGCGATCAAAAAATATTGGCAATCGGAAAATATGTGTATTACCATTGTTACCGATAAAAGTGAAGCGGAACCGCTTGCGGCGAGTTTGAAGGAAAATCTTCCGTCGCCAATGAGTTATTCTAATATTGTGAAAGCCGGTTTACCAAAAGATGTTTTAGTTGAAGACGATGCCGTTGCGGCGTTTAAATTGAATGTTGCAAAGGTAAAAATTATTAACTCGGCAGATACGTTTAAGTAGGTTCTCTTAACAGAATTGGACGCGGATTTTATAAGATTTAGTTAAGATCAGTTAAGATTAGCATAAAAAATCATAATTGATCTTAACGAATCTGCGTCCTATTTTTAATTAACTCTTCTCGAACAACTCGTTAAATTTAATTGCATTATACTTCAACAAATCTTCAAGCATTTTTCTACTCTCAATAACTACGACTGATGGATCCAAATACTTAACCAACTCGTCTTGCGGATTTTCCAATTCAATATAAATTTTTGCGTGTTGGTTCAATTTTTTAATGCGCGATAAAAGATGCAGCGTTTTTACATCAGGATCTTTAAAGCGGATGTTGGAAAAAACGAAGACATAATCGGCGTATTTGATATTCGCTTTCTTCAAGTTAAGGGGATTTATCGGAACGCCTCTTACAAAAAAATGTTCGGGATAAGGATTGGTTTCAACTAAATCGGTAACAATCACCATTTCTTTTCCGGCAAAACCTTCCAACGTTTCAATTTTCTGGATCAACTCATCGGCAAACGCGGTGTACTCACAAATAACGATATGCTTTTTACATTTTACCTGCGCTAATCCTCTAATATGTTTTTCAAACGCCACATGAACCGTCTCGGCTATAATAGTTATGATGTTTGTGTAGAAAAATACACCCACAATAATTGAAACGATAGCGGCAAGCCTTCCGGCAACGCTTATGGGATAGACGTCGCCGTATCCAACCGTTGTTGAACTTACCATCCACCACCAGACAACATCAAAAAAAGAATGGACGTGAGGATTACTGCCGATCTCGGCGTAATAAAAAATTGTAGTATTGATTGCAAAACTGACAACCAGCAATAGCGTTAAAAAATAAATTCTCGACTTCATAACATTCTTTTATTTTTTTCTAATAGTTGAAAAAGAGTATCCGCAAGATAATCCGGTTTTTCATTTTCCAAAACCGTCTTTGAACGATATCCATACGTAACCGCACACGTTTTTGTTCCGGCGTTCTTTCCGCATTGTATGTCAACTTCGGAATCGCCAACCATCACTGTTCTTGCGGGCAAAACGGAAAGTGTACTGCAAATATGAAGCAGCGGCGCCGGAGAAGGTTTATGTCCAAGTCCGTTCCGCCGTCCCATAATTTCATCAAAATATTTTTCTAATTTAAAATGATGCAGAATGTTCTCCGCTTGCTCTTGCCCCTTTGTTGTAAGCAGCGCGATTTTCTTTCCTTTTTCTTTTAAAGAAAAAAGAATTTCTTCTGCACCGGGATAAAGTTTTGTTGTGTCGATAAAATCAAAATAAAGAGTTTTATAAACAGCAATAAATTCTTCAACATCATCAACGCGAATATTCATTTCATCAAAAATGGTTTGAAAATGCTCGCCGATTCTTTTATCTAATTCTTCTTTGGGAAGATGAACTTTTTGTCCGAAATGCTCAAATGTTTTCATCGTAGTTTTGTAAATGGTTTCCGATGATTCCATCAACGTTCCGTCAAGATCAAACACGTAGAGTTTTATATTTTCCATTCTTACTTCTGACTTCTGATTTCTATTTTTTATAATTTTCTTGCCACCACTACAACCGTTTTTAATTTATCAACTACGGAAGAAGCGTCATTCATCGCTTCAAGATAGACGATGTAAATTCCGATGCGAAGCGGATTGCCTCCTTCATCCAAGCCGTCAAACACCACCGAACCGGTCTGCGCGCTTGCTTGATTGTTGTTGAGCGTTCGCACCAATCTTCCTTTTGAATCGAAAATTTTTATTCTTGTTTGAGAAATTGCTTGCGACAAATTGTAATTGATGATGGTAAAATCTTCAAAACCGTCGTTATCGGGAGAAAAAGGATTTGGAGAAACGGAAAGAGTTGCGGCGCTATTTGTGTTAGTTGTAAAAATGCTGTTTTGTCTTCCCGGTGTTGCGCCGTTTACGGCAACCGAAGTGTTCCAATTTGCGCTTGAGTTGCCGTCGAGATTTGGATTTATTCTTTCAAGCGATTTGTTTTTAGTATTCAAAATATTTTTGTTGTGCCATTTGTCCGAATAGCTAATTGAATCAATTGCGGCGCCGAAAATATTTTTAAGTTGAATAAGTTCGCCTGTGTTTGTAAAACCAAGAGAGGATTCATTCGCAATTGAAATGTTTTGAGACGAGAGCAGCTCGGGATATTTTTTTAATATGATTGAATCAGCCGCCAGCACAAAAAATTCATTTGGCAAAAGAACAAAACCGGTTTCCGAGAGTTTATAAAAATTTCCTTTTTCATCTTGAATGCGCCAGCCGCCGATATTAATTGAATCGGAAGAAACGTTTTCGAACTCAATAAACTCGCTGTTATCCGTATTGGGATCATACATAATTTCATTAATTACAATTGAATTCCGCGCAACGTTTTGATTTGGCAGAAGATTTTCTTCACCTGCGGAATTTCCTTTCGGCGCAAGCGAAGTGACCCAGCTTAAACTATCATTCGTTCCGTTAATGTGTTCAATTGAAAAACCTTTCTTCCCCGCCCATGAATCTTTGTAATGCATTCTATCAATCAGCGCATCACGGAAATCATACACGTGAATGCCGTCTTCAGTATTGCTAAGCGATGGGAGAGTTACTGCAATAAATTTTGTGTTTGCCGCCGGATGATATGCATTGAAAAAAGAAGCGGAATCTTTTGCAAGAACAACAAGCTCATTTGGAAGAAGATAAAAATCGTTGTAGGTAATTTTTACTTTTGTCGAAGTGGAAAGCGAATCGGCAAAAGACCAATATTTTAAATTGAGAGAATCCTTTGCGAGAAGCTCAACCCATTCGGGCGCGTTATCATTCGGGTTATACATAACTTCATTTATAAGAAGTGATCGTTCACGAAAACCGGGTTCAAAATATTTTTCTACATAATTGTTAAGCGTGTCGTTATCATTTGTAAAAATAATTTTTGCGGCGAACAAGGTTCGTTTGGCAATTGAGCCGTGCGAGGATGCAAACACTTTTACGGAATCGCCGCTTTGCAGCGCCGCATGGATGGATTGAGTATCAAACAACTGCTCGGCGGCATGGTTGGAATCGGAATCAACATAAAATTGTACTTCAAAATTACCCGCCGTATTTGTTCCGATATTTTTTACAAGCGCATAAATAGGAAACGGTTCGTTATCTCCGAACGAAGGTTGATCGGTAGCAAGACTTGTAATTGTTAAATCGTATTCCTTTGGCGTCTGACTGTTAATTCTTCCCGGCGTGCTTTGTTCAATATCCAACGAGCTTGCCCAATTATCGGAAGCATTAACCGGCGCGGTGAGCAATTTTCTCTCAAGGGAATAGCCGCTCGTTCCGCCCCAGCTGCTGTTGTAAAGAAGAGAATCCATTTCCACAGCGCGATTATCTTTTAACACCACGCCGTCCGCATCGTTATTTAATGAGGGTAAACTCACCTTTGCAATTTTGGCAGGAATAACGCGGTGATAATTTGTGAGTGACGAATCCTTTGCGAGCACGCCATAAGAATGCGGAAGCAAAACAAAATCGCCTGAAACTTTTCCGTAAGACGGAGTTGTGTAAACGTCGTTTACCGTCCAATCTTTTAAATTGATCGTATCGTTCGAAATATTAAAAACTTCAATCCATTCCGGTTCACCGTTCACCGGAGTAAACATCACTTCGTTAATTAAAATGCTTCCCTTCGGAAATCCCGCCGAGAGAGTTTTATAAAAAATATTGTTTGTTGTGTCTTCATCTTGTGCAAAAATTCCTTTAACAAAAAATCCTTTTGTTCCTCTCATATTTTCGTAAAAATAGCTGAAAGGAATCACCAGCGAATCAAGCGGCTGAAGCGTGAACTGTCCGGTTGTGCTAACGGCGGCGGCATCCGGAATTGAATCGAGATTTTCATCAAGATAAAGTTGAAGCGTAAATGACAACACCGACCTGCCGGGATTTTTTGCTTTTGCCGATACGGAAATGTTTTCTCCGGCAACCGGATGCTGAGGTGAGAAAATTATATCCGTCACCGTGCCGTCAAAATCTTTTCGTGTAACCGAATTGATTTTTCCCGGAGTGGCTTTAAATATTCCTTGAGCAGTTTTCCAATTTGATTGATCAACTGTAGATTCGTTCACATCTAATCGTTCAAGTGATCTGCCGTTGCTGCCGCCCCACGTGGAAAAGTAATAGACACTGTCCATCAAAATACCAAGTGAATCTTTTAACACAACCGCGTCATCGGTGTTATTTAACGCGGGTAAACTTAGTGTTACAATCGAAGAAGCGACATTATAATAATTAAGGATGGTAGAATCCTTGCTCAAAACAATGTATGATTTTGCCGAAATAAAAACATCCGAAGCGCTGATAAAAACCGATGTAGCGTTATCAGCTATTTTCCATTTTTTTAAGTTGATTGCTTTGTCGGAGCGATTGAACAACTCAATCCATTCCGCCTCACCGCCGGTTGGCGCGTACATAATTTCGTTGATGCCCAAATCGTTAAACGCGTTTGGTTTTGGGTAAACGGTAAACGCCGTAAGCTTTGCGTTGTTCGCTTGATTCTCATCCGGAAGCAGCGGGACCGAAACAATAAGCTGATAATTCCCGACCGCTAAATTTTGAAGTTGTGAAGAAATTGAAAGAGAATCGCCCGCGTTCAGCGAAATTACTTGTTGATAAAATTTTTCGGAAATCTCGCCAACACCATTTTTGTTTGCATCCAAAAACATTTCGGCGGTAAAATTTTGCACGGACGAAATTCCCAAATTTTTAATAGCTGAACTTACTTCAATAAGGCTCTCAACCAATGGGAAAGCGGGTGAAACGGTAATCGATGAGACGGCAACATCAATCGCCAACGGCGAAACGGAATTTTTATTCCCCGGCGTTCCGTTCGTTTGTAATGAGTTCGCCCAGTTTGAAACTGAATTGTCTTTATTTAAAATTTTCTTTTCGTCTGAAATTCCGGTTCCGTTATTTGCAGAATAAAGATACGTTTCGAGCGTGTCACCGGCGGATGAAATCAGTCTTACTTCGCGGTCGGTGGTGTTTGCCATCCCGGATGTGCCGAATGAATTATCTGCGATTTTTAATTTCAGCGCGGATGAAGGAACTATTCCGCTATAAATTCCCGCGGCAAGATCATAATCGCCTTCAAAAATAACGGCAAAACTTTTGGGCGCAAGTTTGGTTCCGGCGCCGGTTGAAATTAGTCCGTCAGCGGTTGACGTGTAATACTTTATTTTAAAATTTGCGAGATCAATTGAATCGGTTTCGCTTGTATTGTAAAGCTCAACAAACTCATTATTGCCCGAAGCCGGATTGAACATTATTTCTGAAAACGTTATGAGCGAATCGTTTTGCGCTTTTCCGGTAGCGGAAAGAAAGATAAACAGCGCCAACGGAAAAATGAGCGGAGAAATCTTCTTCATTATTTCAGGGGATTGCGTGTCTGCCGTTGCGAAATAAAATCGAACAATCCATTTGGAAGCAACTTCAAAATTTTAATTCCCAATACCGCACCAAAGGTAAATTGAATGATCTTCTTTTCTTTTTTAATTCCGTCAACAATAATCTTAACGGCTTTATCAACCGGAATAATCAACGGCATATCAAATTCATTTTTGTCGGTCATGGGAGTTTTTACAAACCCGGGTTTCACGGTAATCACGTTAATGTTGAATTTCTTCAACTCCGCTCTAAGGCTTTCAAGATAAATAGAAGCGGCGGCTTTGCTGGCGCAATAAAATCCGCTTCTGGGGAAACCGCGGCTCTCTGCAAGCGATGAAACTCCAACGATCGTCCCTTTTTTCGCTTGAATAAAATCGGTGATAACGCTGGAGGCGCAGTTAATAATTCCCATTACGTTTACGCCGAAGATTTGTGCGGCTTTTGCCGATTCATCTTTTCGAACATCCGTTCTAAAACTTACGCCGGCGTTGGCAATCAGAATATCAATTGAACCGAAAAATTTTTTGATTTGCGGAAATACTTTATCAACTTCCCCTTTGTTGGAAACGTCGCACTTGTAAACTTTTACCATCGCGTTATACTTTGAAACTTCATGCGCTACACTCTCAAGTTCGTCAATTCGGCGGGCAAGTAAAACGAGGCTGCATCCTTCTTTTGCCAATTGAAGGGCAAGCTGCTTGCCAATTCCGCTTGAAGCTCCGGTGATTACGACGCGTTTGCCTTTAAGATTCATACTGCAAGTTTCCTATTTTATCTTTTGAAAGTTACTTAATTTATTTGAATAGCCGAACTCAAAATGATGCCCCGCTTCATCTTTTTGTTTTTGAAAAAAATTTATAATTCTTTCAGAAATTCTTATCTTTGCACAAAAATTATTCCAATGTTTAACAGCAATTTTATATCAATTAACGACGTTTTACTTCAAAAAGAAGTGGTAGAAACTCCTTTTGTCTGCAACCTGGACAAATGCAAGGGTGCGTGCTGTACGCTTGAAAGCGATTTTGGCGCGCCGCTTCAGGAAGAAGAAATACTCAAAATGGCTGACGCGCTTCCGTTGGTTAGAGACATTGTTTCCGAAATCCACTGGAACGAAATTGAAGCCAACGGTTTTTACGAAGAAAAAGATGGCGAACTGCTAACGCGAAGCATCAACCGCAAAGCGTGCGTCTTCGTTTATTTTGAAAATGAAATTGCCAAATGCTCATTAGAAAAACTTTATTTTGAAGGAAAAACAACGTTTCATAAACCGATCTCCTGTCACCTTTTTCCGATACGCGTATCGGAATTCGGCGGCGAGATCCTCCGGTTTGAAAAATTTTCCGAATGCACACCGGCGCACGAAAAAGGCGCCGAACAAAACATAACCGCTTTCCAATTCTGCCAAAACAGTCTTGAGCGCAAATACAGCAAACAATGGTACACAACCGCAAAAAAAATTACGGGTAAATAATCATGCTCTCTCTTTCTCAACGCCTATCGCAACAGCAAAAACTTTCTCCGCAGCAAATTCAATATCAAAAACTCCTTCAGTTGAATACGATGGCTCTTGAACAACGAATAAAAACCGAATTGGAACTTAACCCGATTCTTGAAGAAGACCTGGAATTGAAACAAGATGAAAAAGAACCGGAGGAAGTAAGCGAAGAAGTTGAAGATTCCGATTACAGCGAAGAAGATGAATTCGGTCTTGAAGACTATATGAATGATGAAGAATATTTCGACGATCCATCCTACAATAATCAGCAATCCGAAGAGGGGAAATTTCAACCGACGGCGCCGCAGCGCGAGTCGCTCCAGGAACATCTCCTTAACCAATTATATCTGCTTCATTTAAATGAAACGCAAATTTTGCTGGGAGAAGAAATCATCGGCAGCCTTGACCAAGACGGCTACTTAAAACAAGATCTTCAAACCATTGTAAATAATCTGGAAATGTTTGAGCACGTAACGGCAACGTTGGAAGACGCGGAAACAGTTTTAAAAGATATTCAAGTTTTAGACCCGATCGGCATTGCTTCACGCAGCCTACAAGAATGTCTGCTTGTGCAGTTACAGCACGGCACGTATGATCCTTATTACTCCTACTTAGCCGAAGAAATGTTAAAAAACTATTTCGATGATTTTGTGCAAAAACGATTTGACGCGATGATGCAGAAGATGTCTTTCACTTCGGAAACGCTTCGTTCGGTGTTGGATGTTATTCAGAAATTAAATCCGAAACCGGGCGAAGGAAATTTTGAAGTTGCCGAACTCAACCAAATTACTCCCGATTTTCTCGTTGAAAAAGTGGACAACAACTACATCATCACCCTCAACGACCGCTCGATGCCATCCGTTACGGTGAATGCTTCGTACATCGAAATGCTCAATAATAACAAAGGGAAGAAGAAGGCTTCGGAACGGGAAAAAAACACCTACAAATTTTTGCGGGAGAAATTTGAATCGGCAAAATGGTTTATCGCCTGCATTGAACAGCGGCGCGAAACCTTGTTAAAAGTGATGCGCGCAATTCTGGAAAAGCAAGTCGCATTTTTTGAAGAAGGACCAAAATCCCTCCGCCCGATGATTTATAAAGATATTGCCGAAGAAATTATGATGGACATTTCCACCATCAGCCGTGTGGTAAACGGAAAATTTGTGCAGAGTATGCAGGGCGTTCACGAGTTAAAATATTTCTTCAGCGAAGGATTAGCTACGGATTCTGGCGAAGAAGTTTCAAACAAACACATCAAAGAACGCATTAAAGAGATTATTATTAAAGAAGATAAACAATCGCCGCTAAGCGATGACAAAATTGCCGAAATACTGAACGAAGAAGGGATCCATATTGCCCGCAGAACCGTTGCAAAATACCGCGAGCAGTTGCGGCTTCCGGTCGCGCGTCTGCGCAAAACATTATGACGTTGGTTGGAAATATTTTCGTCATCCTTTTTCTCTTTTTCATTTTCGGCTGCTCTCACACGCTTCTCGCTTCAAATAAAATAAAAGAAATGGTGCGGAAAAAATTTCCGCAAGCGCTTCCGTTTTACCGGCTTGGATACAACGTTATTTCAATTTTACTATTTTCTCTTTGGTGGGCGCTTTCACCCAAACCCGATATTATTATTTATGATCTTGCCTATCCGTTTGATTTACTTATCCTCATTCCGCAATTCATAAGTTTAGTTGGGATAATCTGGACGCTAAAATATATTGACGGAAAAGAATTTATCGGCGTCAGCCAAATACTGCGCTGGAAATCGGGCGCTTACCGCGAAGAAGAACTTGACGAAACTTCTGTGTTGCGAATTGAAGGACCGTATAAAATCAGCCGGCATCCTGTTTACTTGTTTTCGATCATCTATCTCGTTTTTCATCCCACGATGAATCTTTTCTACTTTCTGTTCGTCCTATGTTCGGTGGTTTACTTTTCTCTCGGTTCACGTTACGAAGAAAAGAAATTGGTTGAGCGGTTCGGCGAAGAATATGTGTTGTATCAGAAAAACGTTTCAAAAATTTTTCCCGTAAAACCGTTATTCAGATTTTTGATAAAGCGTTTCATCTGGAATTAGCGAAGCGTTTTTCGTATTCACCTAAAAAAAGTTAATTTTGTTAAAAGATTTTGAAGGATTATCATGCTCAAGGATATTAGATCAGCAACGATAGAATAAATGAATCCCTCAAATAAACCATAAAAAGCAGCCAGTTGATTATTGTTTTAGGAAAATAAAATGGGCAAGTATGAAAAATTAATAAAGCAAATAGTCGGCGGTATGGCTGACGCCAATATTTCTTTTAATGAATTGTGCAATTTACTTACTCATCTCAATTTTGAGATGAGAATAAGCGGAAGTCATCATTTGTTTAGAAAAGTTGGCGTTGAAGAAAAAATAAATTTGCAGAAAGATGGAAATAAGGCAAAACCTTATCAAGTAAAACAAGTGCGATACATACTCTTGAAATATAAAATAGAGGCTAAGACTGATGGACAGATATGAAATAATAATTTATTGGAGCGCTGATGATGCTGCTTATATAGCGGAAGTTCCTGAATTGCATGGCTGCATGGCGCATGGTGATGATTATGAGTCAGCTTTAAAAAACGCTCAAGAAGCCGCGCGGCTTTGGATTAAAACCGCAAAAGAATTTAATGACCCTATTCCCGAACCGAAAGGGCGTCGTCTCGTTTTTGCATAAAATTATTCACGTGCATAGCGAATAAAATTAATTTTATTAAAAGATTTACAAGGATTATCATGCTCATGGATATTAGATCAACTACCATTATCGGCGTTATTCAGAACGGTCAGGCTGCGCTTGGCGGAGACGGACAGGTAACACTCGGTAATACCGTGATGAAACACAACGCAATGAAGGTGCGGAAAATTGCAAACGGAAAAGTCCTTTGCGGTTTTGCCGGCGCTTCGGCAGACGCGTTCACCTTGATGGAGCGGTTTGAAGATAAGCTTGAACAATTCCGCGGTAACGTAAACCGCGCTGCCGTTGAGCTTGCCAAAGAGTGGCGCACCGATAAATATCTGCGAAAATTGGAAGCCATGCTCGCCGTAATTTCCAAAGATAACGCGTTCATTATTTCCGGCAACGGAGACGTAATCGAACCGGACGATAAGATCGTCGCAATTGGTTCGGGCGGCATGTACGCCCTTGCCGCAGCAAAAATGTTAAAAAAATATAGCACGCTTTCGGCAGCAGAAATTGTACAGCAGTCGCTGCAAACGGCTTCCGAAATTTGCATTTATACAAACGATAAAATTCATGTTGAAACTCTTGAAAAATAAATTTGAAAAGAAACGGAAAAGATTTTGAGAAACGAATTAACTCCTACACAAATAGTAAGCGAACTAAATAAATTTATCATCGGACAAAACGAAGCTAAGCGCGCCGTTGCAATTGCGCTACGAAACCGTTGGCGCCGCCAGCAGGTTGAAGGCATTTTAAAAGAAGAAATAATGCCGAACAACATTATTTTGATCGGTCCAACCGGAGTTGGTAAAACGGAAATTGCCAGACGCCTTGCAAAACTTTCCGACGCGCCGTTTATTAAAGTTGAAGCGACAAAATATACTGAAGTGGGTTACGTTGGGCGCGATGTTGAATCGATGATCCGAGATTTGGCGGATGTTTCCGTAAACATGATTAAAGCCGAAAAAACAGAAGAAGTAAAAGCTAAAGCGGAAGACCTTGCCAACGAGCGCATTCTTGATCTGTTGATTCCCCCCGTAAAAAAACCGCTTGAGAACGGCGAAGAAGTTAAGAACGAAGCGGCATCAACTTCGGAAGACGATCCGGTAATGAATCAAAAAACACGCGAGTGGATGCGAGCCAAATTGCACAAAGGAGAAATTGATAACCGGTTAATTGAATTTGATATTACTACCTCCGCGGTCGGTATGCAGGTGCTGGGACCAATCGGCGGAGATGATTTGGGAATCAATATTCAAGAAATCATGTCCACCATGCTTCCGAAGAAAAAGAAAAAAAGAAAAACCACTATTGCCGAAGCGAAGGAAATTTTTTCCGCTGAAGAAGCGCAAAAATTAATTGATATTGACGCCGTGCAGAAAGAAGCTATTGAACGCGTTGAAAATTCCGGAATTATTTTTATTGATGAGATTGATAAAATTGCCGGCGGTGGCGGGCGCGGCGGCAGCGGCGGACCCGATGTTTCCCGCGAAGGCGTGCAAAGGGATTTGCTGCCGATTGTTGAAGGCTCAACCGTGAATACAAAATACGGACAGGTGCGCACGGATCATATTTTGTTTATTGCTTCGGGAGCGTTTCATGTTTCCAAGCCGTCTGATTTAATTCCCGAAATGCAGGGACGTTTTCCCATCCGCGTTGAACTGAAAAGTTTAACCGAAGATGATTTTATTAAAATTCTCACGCTGCCGGAAAACGCTTTGTTGAAACAATACTCCGCTTTATTGGAAACCGAAAAGGTTCTGCTTCATTTTACCGAAGAAGGAATAAAAGAAATTGCCCGCATCGCGTTTGAAGTGAATGAGCAAGTTGAAAATATCGGCGCGCGCCGTTTGCACACAATATTAACAACGCTTTTAGACGATATCCTTTTTGAAGTGCCGGATAAAATGCCGAAAGCCACAGTTAAAATTGACGCCAAACTTGTGAAGAAAAAGTTAGACGCCATTGTGAAGAACAGAGATTTGAGCAAGTACATTCTTTAAAAGCCGTACCGCAGAATATTATTCTGCGATACACAAAATTAATTCAAAGGTTCAATTATTTCGAGCCTTTGATTTTTTATTCATTTTACTTGAGAAGAATAAACTTTTTTGTATCTGTAAACTTACCGGCAGTTAATGTATAGAAGTACATTCCGCTTGCAAGCTGCTTTCCACTGGTTATAAACTGAACAGTATAACTTCCCGTTTCCTTCCAATCGTTTACAAGTTCTGCTATTTCATTTCCAAGTAGATCATAAACTTTTAGCGTTACAAAGCTCTTGGTTGGAATTTGGTAACTGATAATTGTGCTTGGATTGAAAGGGTTGGGATAGTTTTGAGTTAATTTATAATCAGTGATTAAAGCCTCCTCTGATTTACTTTCCACATTTGCTTTTTTATACATACCACCATGTACTGAAGTATAATTACTTCTCTCTGACTCCCAAACTGGTTTTGGTGTTCTCACCTGACAGGCGGTCACGTAATAATAAAAATATTGTCCGGTTCCTATCAGTATATCACCATCAGTAAAACTAAACGTTGAAGCATTTGGCGATGTATAACGCAATGCATACGATAAGGTTGATGGATCAGAAACCGGTGTATTGCTTACCGCGCGATATACTTTGTAATTTGTTGTAGAAAA
>Ga0172369_10002325_pt1 | contig 26268 bp, 17 predicted proteins | sample LakKiv25m_FD_114539 | JGI IMG/M metagenome (GOLD analysis project Ga0172369, IMG submission 114539) | Freshwater microbial communities from Kabuno Bay, South-Kivu, Congo - kab_022012_11.25m | ecosystem: Environmental > Aquatic > Freshwater > Lake | place: Democratic Republic of the Congo...
GCCGTAAAGACCGGATTCGATGGACAGGTTGTAAGTCATAATTCCGAATACCTGGGTCGCGGTGCCGGGCCCGCCGCGCGTCAGGATGAACGGCAGCTCGAAATCCGCGATCGTGCCGATGGTAGAGATCAGCATGACAATCACGACGACCGGCATGATCATCGGCAGGGTAATGCTGAGCAGAGTCCGCCAACTGCTGGCGCCGTCTATCTTGGCGGCGTCTATCAGCTCTTCAGGCACCGTCTGAAGGCCGGCCAGGAAAGTGATCGCGAAGAACGGGACACCGCGCCAGACGTTGACCGCGACCAGGCAGACCATAGCCAGAGCGGGGTTGACCAGGAATGGGATGTTTGTCTGGATGAGTCCCCAGCGCTTGAACGCCACATTAAGAATACCGAACGCCGGGTCCAGCATCCACGACCACGCCAGCGTACTAAATACGGTCGGGATGATCCAGGGCAACAACAACACCGCGCGCACGAAGCGTTGGCCCACGAAGTCCCGTTTGATCAGCAGCGCCACCGCCAGCCCGCCCACAAACTTCAGGATCAGCGACGCGATCGTGTAAATCAGCGAGGCCTGAACCGCGGCCCAGAAGCGCGGCGTCTGCACCAGGGTGATATAGTTCTGAAGCCCTATGAAGTTCGGAACCGCGCCGAAGCGCTTATCTTGAGGCTCAAGTAAATGGCGAGGACGAGTGGATAGGCTAGAAGGAGCAACAGGAACACGAAAGCAGGGCTGACCAGCAGGTAGCCCAACCGGCTCTCTTCCTGAAGCCGAAGTCTCAGCTTGCGGTAGCGGGCCGCAGACACCGAGGCGAAAGCGAAGAAGTTCCTTTTCATAGCTTGCCTTCTCTCCCGCGTCTCCACGCTGGCGAGCTTCTCAGAAGAGCCCTGTCTTGTTCTGTGCGGGTCCCGGGAAGCCGTCCGGTGGCCGCACAAGCCGCCGGACGGCTTCGGCTTACTGGTTCTTCAACCCTTCGATTTCCTTCAGGGTGGTGTCCAGCGCGGCCCGGGCGTTGCCCGTGGTGACCGCGTTGTTGAACATGTTCGAGATGGTGAATTGGGCCGCCATCAGTGAGGACAGCTTGGTGGGCGTAGGCAGAGCGTATCCAGCCCACCGCGACAGCCGGCCGATTTCCTTCGCCAGCGCCAACTTGGGATCGGTGTCCCAGATCGGCAGGTTCTCATAGATGGGCGCTTGCGGGATCAGGTAGCCCTTGCCTTCCTTGATGTACTTCGAGAAGACCGGCACCGAGAAAAAGTATTTGATGAACTCCAGCGACGCATCGCGGTCCGCACCCTCGACGTACTTCGGAACGCTCATACAGGGGTAACCCTGGTAGTTAAAGCGCCCGGCAGGGCCCTGCGGCGGCAGCGCGTGGTTCATCGCCTTCGCCACGTCGGGTTTGTCGGTCAAAGCGGGCAGGTAAATCGTGTTGACGTTCAGGGTCATCGAAAGCTGGCCGGCCAGGAACGCGGTGTTGTTGCTGGCGTCATTATAGCCGGTCGCGCCGGGATCGTTGGCTTCGTTCTGGAGCTTGATCGCGAATTCCAGCGCCGCGAGGGTCTCCGGTGAATCGAGCGCCAGCGTTCCGTCCGGCTTGAACTCCTGGCCACCATAGCACCACAAGAGTATGGACCCACATGCCATGCCGTCGAACGGAGCCTTGGCACCGCCGAACACCCAACCGAACGGATGCCCGGCTGCTTTCAGCTTCTTGCCAGCCTCAAGGACCGCGTCCCACGTGTCAGGGAATGCGTCGAGGCCGATTTCTTTGAACCAATCCTCCCGATAATTAATCATCGGTGTGTTGGTGCCCATCGGGATGGCGAACCAGCGGCTATCGGTGGTCATCACGGCAGGCGCCGTTGGATACCAGCCGTCCTGCTGGGCACCGATCTCATTGGCCAGGTCGGTGAGATCCAGGAGGCCTGCCGCCCAGCTTGCCGGTGGTGAAGCGTACTGGAAGATGGTGGGCCCCTTCTTCGTCTCAATGGCTGTGGCGACGCGTGCCGCGATGTCGGAGGTGGTTGCCAGCTCCCAGTTGAACTTGACGCCATTCTGCGTGGCCCAGTCCAGCGCGATATTCTGGAACACCTCGTTCATCTTCGGCACGAACATGGCATAGCCCAGGTAGTTGACGGTCGCGCCTTTGATCAGCGCGGGCGCGCCAGCTATGGGAGTGGCGGCTGCTGGCGCTTGGGTGGGCGCAGGTGGAGGCGGCGCCGCGGTCGGTTGAGCGCAGCCGGCCAGCACCGAGGCGCCCACCACGGCGCCAGACAGTTTGAGGAAATCTCGACGGTTGATCTTTTTCGACATCGGATTTGATCTCCTTTCCTCTTTTTTCAGGACCAGAAACCCAGGTTGCGTCTCATAACATCCTGTGAACCACGATGTCTTCTAGCTATGAACCTCCTTTCCGTGTGTGGCACGCAACACACTCATGCTCTTGCCCCGCCGGCTGGCTGAGAGGTGCGCTGGGTCGCGCCTGGCCAGAGTGATCTCCATCATCAGCGAAATCATCTATAACGAGAGCCCGGACGGCGAAAACTGTTCTGCCCTCAACGTGCGAGGAATCCTCCATCCACCGGTATCACGGCGCCGCACAGGTAATCCGAGGCACGGGAGGCCAGGAAAACGGCGATTCCCATCAGGTCCTCTGGCGTGCCCCAGCGGCCCGATGGGATGCGTTCCAGGATCTGCCGGTTGCGGGCTTGATCTTGCAGCAGCGCTGTGTTCATCTCGGTAGCCATGTAGCCGGGCGCGATGGCATTCACGTTGATGCCCTGAGCCGCCCACTCGTTGGACAAGGCCTTCGTCAACTGACCCACGCCTCCCTTGCTTGCACTGTACGCCGGCACAGTCATACCGCCGGTAAAACTGAGCATGGACGCCACGTTGATGATCTTGCCGCGGCGCCGGGGGATCATCACCCCGGCGGCAAGTTGGCACAGCTCGAACACCGAGGTCAGGTTGATCTCAAGCACCAGATCCCAGTCGTTCAGGGGAAAGGCCTCGGCCTTGTGGCGGCGCTGGATCCCGTGGCTGTTGACCAGAATATCCAGCGTGCCGAGCGCCGCCAGCGCCTCGGTGAATCCCCGGCGCAGCTCTTCGCGGCGGGCGAGGTTGGCCTTGATCGGGGTGAACCCATCGGCCCTCGCCACCTCGAAAACCGAATCGGCCACGTCGAGGATGGCGACTGTGGCGCCAGCATCACGCAGAGCCCGCGCCATGGCGCGCGCCAATCCGCCCGGATTGCCCGCGCCAGTCACCAGCGCCTTCTGTTCATTGAGGGCAAAGAGCTCCATGTCTCATCACTCCGTGAAGAGCCGGATGAAGGTCGCCACAGTATCGGCGCCACACTGCAGATCAGCGAGGCTGACCCGCTCGTGGGCCGTGTGGGCGTCCGTGAGCTTGCCCACACCGAAAGTGATGGTGGGAATGGCGAGCTGGTTGTTGTAGAACCACGCGTCGCTGGAGGCCGGCATGGCGATCATCTCGACCGGCCTGCCCCCTCCGGCCAGGGCCACGGCCTGCCGCATGATCTCGGTGACGCGGGCCTGGGGAGGTGTAACGCATGCGTCGTGGCGGAACGTGAACTCCAGATCGCAGCGTTCGGCCAACGTTCCCTTTCTAGAGGCGGACGCGCACCCGGCTATGGCGGCCCTCAGCTCGGCCATCACCTGCTGCCGTGTCCGATTGGGCAGAAAGCCCAGCACCCCCTCGAGCACGGCCCGCGCTGGCACGGTGGCGGGCCACGTGCCCGATTCCAGGCGTCCGAAGACAAGCGGCATAGGGTTCTCGTAGGCGTCAAACACGGGCATCCCGCGCGAGGCAGCCAGCAATCGCGCGTGGTACGCCTCGAACACCTGCGTCAGGGTGATAGCCGTCTTGAGCGCACTGACGCTCTCACAAGGGCTACCTACGTGGCCCGACCGGCCCCGGCAAGTGGCGCGAAACCACACGGCCCCGCGCGCCGCCACCGCGATGCGCAGGTCGGTCGGTTCCAGAACGACAACTCCTTCCGCTGCCAGGTCACCGCGGCGGATCAAGGCCAGCGTGCCGTTGCCGCCGTTCTCCTCCTCCACAACGATGTGTATCGTGACATCACCGCGCGGGCTGATACCGGCGGCCTTCAGTTGTCGGAGGGCGGTCCAGAGCATGGCGATCTGGCCCTTAGCGTCGCAGGCGCCACGCCCGTAGATGAAGCCATCCTCGACATACGGGGCGAACGCCCGCTCCTGACCCTCCGCCGCCGGCACCACATCCGCGTGAGTGTTGAAGATCAGGGGGTGGTCACCTCCTCCATCGGCGCCGCGCAGACGGACGACCAGGTTGCTGCGCCCGACAGGGCTGAGGGCCGGCAGGGGACTGGAATAGTCCGGGTCATCCGCGAGATTGACCGGCAGGGGTATCAGCTCGACTTCGTCGGCAACGGGCGCGAAGGCGTCGGCCAGGAAGCCGATCAACTCCGCCTCATGGCCTGACACCGAGGGATGCCGGATCATCTCGCAGAGCAGTTCCTCAGTCTCTGTCATAGCGATAGGATCACTTTCTCCATGATCTCCAGCGACTCGTGCGCCTCTTCCTCGTTCATTACCAGGGGCGGCGCCACGCGGATCACATTGCCGTACATGCCAACCTTCCCGACGATGAGGCCGTTCTGGGCGGCTTCGTTGATGACGCGCACCGTGATGTCAGGGGCCGGCTCACGGGTCTCCTTGTCCGTCACGAGCTCAAGGCCCGCCACCATGCCCTGGCCGCGCACGTCTCCCAGGTAGCGCGAGTGCTCTGCAATGTCTCGCAAGCCCTGCTGCAGGAGCGCGCCAATGCGGGCGGCGTTCTCAACCAGCTTCTCTTCCTGCATGATCTCGATGACCGCCAACGCCGCGGCGCAGGAGAAGGGGCTGCCGCCCTGCGTGCTGCCCAGGTCGCCCGGCTTCAGGCCGGTGAGCACCTCGGACGTCGCCATCAACGCCGAGATGGGCATACCGCTCCCGATCCCCTTGCCGATGCACACCAGGTCGGGCGTCAGGCCCTCCCACTCCATCGCGAAGAACTTGCCGGTCCGGCCGAAGGAGGATTGCACCTCATCCAGCACGAACACCAGGTCGTGCGCCCGAACCCATTCTTGGAGACGTTTCAGGTAGCCGATCGGCGGAAAGATGAAGCCCGCCGAGCCCTGATACGGCTCAACAATGATCCCGGCCAGCGAGCCCGTCGAGAGGCAATGCACCGTGGTATCGAGGTAATCCAGGCACAATAGCCCGCAGGACTCCGGCTGCGCCTTGAACGGGCAACGATAGCAGTAGGGGTAGGGCACGTGGATGAAGCCCGGCACGGTCGGTCCGAACCCCCGGCGGACGCCGCCCAATCCGCCGGCGCTGCGCGCCTCGGCCGTGCGGCCGTGAAATCCCCCGTAGAATGAAATGATCTCGTATCGCCCGGTGTGGCGCTTCGCCACCCGCATGGCTGCCTCCGTGGCGTCGCTGCCGGTGGTGAGGAAGAAGGCGCGATCCAGGTGCGGCGGGGTGATCTCCACCATGCGCTTGGCCAGCATGACGCGGGACTCGGTGGGAAATTCGTAGCAGTTGAGGAGCTTTGTCGCAGCTTCCTGGATCGCGCGTACCAGCTTCGGGTGACAATGCCCGACGTTGGTCACCAACACACCCGAGGTCCAGTCAATGTAGCGGTTGCCGTCCACATCGGTTACGATAACCCCCTCGGCGTGATCCCACACCAGCGGCGCCTGGTAGCCCTGCACCCTGGCCTCGTACTGCTGGCTGATGGCCATCAGGCGCTGTGACTCAGGCCCGGGCAGCCGGTCTTTCACATTGGCACGTTTTGTCTTTGCATCCATCTTAGAGTCTCCGCAAGACCACTTCCTGGCCAAGCCGTTCGGCCGATAGATAGGCGGAATAGATCACGTTGAGCGTGTCGAGAGAAAGCTGAAGGCCCGAAATCGGCTGGCGGTCGAAGGCAATCGATTCCATGGCGTCCTGCATCTCCGCCTGGTAGCCGAACATCCAGTTCTCATCCGGCGCCGCATACAGCCACCCCTCCTGGGTGGTGATGCCGTAATTGATATAAATATCCTGGAACTGGCTTGCCCTGGGGTTGTATGTTTCCACCAGGCCGACCGGGTTGATGTTGCAGCGCGTCCGGTGGTTGTTGGCGAACACATCCACGTAATCGTGGATCCCGCCGAGGACGGTGGCGCCCGTGACCACATCGCCGACCGTGCCATCCTCAAATACGACGTGCACCCAGGCGTAATCCTCCACATCATCATAGTTGCAGCGGATGAAACCGGCATCCCGGTAACCGGGGATCCCGGTCAGTTCATGCACCCGGGCGCTGACTGCGGCGGGGCGGATGGGCTTGCCGTGCGACGCTTCCCCCTCCACCCGCTTGAGGTAGAGGATGGCGCCGAGCGGATGGCTGCCGGTGCTGATGAGCGAGCCCCCACCGGCGAACTTCCACCAACTGGAATACGTGGCGTGGTTGCCCCGGTGCGATTCTTCGCCGATCATGCGCAAGATCTGGCTGTTCGATTTGCGGACGATCTCCGCCTCCTTTTGCACCTGGGGGGTGTAGACGAAGTTCTCGAAGTAGGTGAACTTGACCCCGTTCCTGGAAACCGCTGCGTTGATCTGTTCCAGGCTCGCCAGTACAGACTCCAGAATTGGCTCCTTTGGCGCCAGGTCTCCCTTGAAGTCGGCAACCTGATCCTCAGCGGGGGCGTAACCGGTCAGCGGTTTCTCGCACATCACGTGCCTGCCCGCATTGGCGATATCGATGATATTCTGTGCGTGCGCATACGGGGGGGTGCACACATCGACGACATCCACTTCCTTGAGCATGGCTTCAAGGCTGGTAAATGGCTTGATTCCCCTGGCCTGCGCAAAAGCCTCGCCTTTTTCCCGGGCAAGGTCGAAGACGCCGACGGCCTCCACGTCCAGCCCGTACACACGCTGGATACATTCATGATGGACGCCTGCAATGAACCCGCCGCCCAGGATTCCCACCCGGATTCTCTTCTGGGTCCGCTTGGTCATGCCTGTCCGCTCCTTTCTGGATTTGGCGAAGTCAAAACCGTGTTGGCGACACCGCCACGCCCCCCAACTCCTTGCTCCGGTTGGCAGCCTCCAGGAAGGCGACGATCCCTAGCGTCTCCTCGATGTTCACCGGCGAGATGCGCGTCGCGAAGAACGTGACGATTTTCTGGAGCAAGAAGTAGAAGGTAGGCGGCTCGCTGGCGGCCATCCCGCACCGCGTCGCCGCGCCGGTATGGACCACGCACCCATATTCGGCGCGGCCGAAACGTGTGCCCCGCAGCACACCGACCCGTCCGTCGCGCCACTCACCGATGACCAGGTCCATGTGCGGATGGGAAAGGCACCGCACTCGCTCGCACCCGGGACCCATAAACTTGAAGAGCATCTCGGCCTCATGAACGCCGTACCAGAAGAGCCCCGGATAGTCGTCGAGGACCGGCGCGTGCCCGAACGCCTCGCAGGAGAGGAGCTGCTCATCTGGCCCGACCAATTCCACAATACCGGCGGCGTACCGCAGCGACGAACAGCTCAGCAGCGGTGTGCCCGTCTCCTCGGCGATCCGTACCATTTCCAGCGCGTCGGCAGAGGAGGTCGCGAACGGCTTGTCCAGAAAGATCGGTTTGCCGCACGCCGCCTTGCGAAACTGCTCCAGGTGTTGCCGGCCATCGCAACTTTCGAGCAACAGCGCGTCCATGTCCTGGGCCAACGCTTCAATGGTATCGTAGAGAGGAACACCGAAGCCCTCGGTGATCTCCCGGGTGAAGCCGCCAATCCGATCACGGCTGAGGGAAAACGCCGCGGTCCCTCCTCGATAGGCCCCGGCGATCGTAGCGCCCGCCACGGGATACCGGCTCGCCGGGTGGTTCAACATCTCTGTGAAGATGGTACAGTGCGAATTGTCCAGCCCGAGGATGCCGACCTTCATGCCTCCTCCATTCCCTCAGTCCAGCGGATACTGTCCGAACTCGCGGGCGGCGTCGAACATGGCGAGCAGGTTTTCCAGCGGCACGTCTGCCTGGATATTGTGCACCGGGTTGAACACGAAGCCGCCGCCCGGTCCGAACACCCGGATTCGCTCGTGGACCTGGTCGCGCACTTCCTCAGGGGTGCCGTAGGGCAGCGTCTGCTGCGTGTCCGCACCGCCGCCCCAGAAGGTCAGCCGATCGCCGAACTCGGTCTTCAACCGTGCCGGATCCATCCCGCGGGCGCTTGTCTGCACGGGGTTCAGGATGTCCACACCGCACTCGATCAAGGTCGGGATGATGGGGTAGATCGCGCCACAGCAGTGGTAGAAGACCTTCCAGGGCGTGTTGGCGTGCACCCAGTCCCAAATCCGCTTGTAGTAGGGTGCAACCATGTCCCGGAACATGCGCGGCGAGATCATTAAGCCCGTCTGCGTGCCAAAGTCCTCGCCCCACCAGACCGCGTCGATGTTATCGCCGACGGCATCCCGGTAGAGCCTGAGGTTGGCCAGGAGGTATTCCACCTTGCGCTCGTAGTAGGCGAGCACATAGTCCGGCCTCGCCCCGATGGTGTACATCCACTCCTGGTACGATCCCCAGCGTCCCAGGATAGGCCCGAACTCGCCCATGAGCGCCTTGTCGGTCTCGCGGCGCAGCGTCTCTGCCCAGTGGCGCCTCCATGCGAGGTCCTCGTCGGTGAAAAGCGGCATGGGCCACGACTCAACCGGGGGCAGGGGATCGTAGCTTTTTACCTCCACCATCCGGTCGAAATACGGACTCGCGGGCACCTTCTTGCCTACCAGCTCGCCATCCAGGTACAGGCACAGCGAGCCGTCCGGTTCGCACACAGGAGCGAAGTTGACCGGCATCTGGACCGCCGTGCCGTCGTCCATTTGCCACGGGCGCCAGGCATCGATCCGCATGCCGAAGTCCTGGATCAACCTGGGCACCGGGAGCGCATCTACCCCCAGCGCCCCCACCACAGGCTGCTCGACCCAGGCCAGCATCTGCCAGACGTCCATGACTTGAGCCGGCTCGCCACGGATGCCCAACCGGTCCCGCAGGCGGGTGTAGAGGCTGGGCTCGATGCCCGTGATGCGCGTCCCGCCCAGGTCAATGGGGACCCGGTCGGGCTCCTGGTGGTTGACCGCTGCCAGCACCCGGTCGCGAGAGGACATGGCCATAAGATTCCTCCTCGGGGATTATTCTTCGGCGGAATCGGCACTCCAAAAGGGTGGCGGTCCACCGAAGCTCGCCTCCAGCCGCTGGCACGCCAGGGCCACGTCGCCAGCCTGGATGGCGTCCAACACGAGCCGGTGATTGTGAGCGCCCGTTTCGAGGTCCTCGCGCTGCAAGAATGCGCGCACGGACCGCATGCTCACGGCCCAGAACATCTCCAGAAGCTTGGACAGGAGTTGGTTAGACACACGGGCGAATAGCCTGGTGTGGAAGAGGTGATCCTGCTCGGCATAGATCCGGCCCGCGGCCGCCTGACGCTCCATTTCGGTTACGGTTTCATCGAGCGCGGCGATGTCCTCCGGGGTGAGCTTCTCCATAGCCTCCGGGAGGAACTCGCGTTCCAGGTAGAGGCGGATCTCCCGCAGATCGTAGAGGTTATGTGCGTCAAGCGAGAAGCTGTAAGCCAGGCCCTTCGTGGCCGTGGATGCCAGGGAAAACTCCCGGACGAACCAGCCCGAGCCGGCGCGCGCCTCAATGATCCCGGCGGACTCCATGGCGCGCATCGCCTCACGCAGCGTCGTGCGGCTGACACCCAACGCCTGGGCGAGCCGGCCTTCGGGGGGAAGCTGATCTCCGACTGCCAGCTTCTGTCGTTCCATGAGATCGGCAATCCTCGCCTGGACAGCGAGATTGGTGTTTCGTGGTGTGAGAGGTTCGACCTCGTCGAGGATGGCATCAACGTGAGCGGTCATTCGGATTTCCCTTCCGCGATGCATCGGTGAGGCAAGCTGCGCAACATCAGGCCATATAGATATGACAACAGTTGACGGAATTCAGATGTCTGACAGGATTATCGCGCATCCCTGTGCCTTTGTCAAGCCCCCAATTGTCTGGGGGTGTGGTGCAGAGTTTTGCGCAAATCGCCTTGTAGTGTCACGCAGAGCGTGAACGGGTCGACGATCCAAGGTGCGTTGCGGCGAGTCGCCAGTGAAGCATCCGTCACGTGCCAACGGCGAGACACGGATGCTTCGCTGGATATTCGCCGTCCTGGGCGACTTGGGGAACACTCGCTGCCTAGAAACTGTCAGCACGGATCCTTCGGCCTGACAACCTTGTGTCGCAAACCGCGGTCAGGGACTCGGCCTCAGGATGACAATGCCCGTTTCTTGCATGGAGACATGCCGCCTGCGCGGCATGGGTAACTCAGAATGACCTGTGGCGTGCTCACCACATGCATGATGTGCCCGCAGCGCTGCAAAACTTTGAACCCCACTCATTGTCTGGTGAGCCTTGCGCTGTGCGTCATGGGCCGACATTGACTGGGAAGTATGCCGTCTTACTGCCTGCCATCAGGCCGGCTGGTACCATCGACCCACGTTAACAACCTGGAGGATCTCATGGACGCCTTTTATCAGACAGTCTCCGGCTTTTCTTTCACCCTTGTCGGCCTGTGGTGGGCGGTGGTGCAGTTCAGACACGAAGAATGGATGGGCCACGCCGCGCGGCGCCGGCTGGTGTACAGTGTGCACCTCTCCTTCATGATCCCAGGCGTCATGAGCCTGGGTGCGATGATTGCCGGTGATCTCAAGATCATCTGGCGGCTGGTATTTATGCTTTCCTGCGTGTTTGCTATCCTCGCCTTGCTCTTCCTCACCCAGACGGCACGTGCTGCCTCCGGCGGAAAGGGCAAAGCCTACAGCGGCTGGTTCATTTGCGGAGGGCGGTGGGTCACGATCCTGCTCTACGCGTTGGTTGCTGTCGTCGCTGCAGACACCAATGTGGTCAAGCTGTTCGGTCCCACCATCACCCCGTTACAAGTGGAAGGGTTGCTGCTGACCTTATTGGTGTTCCTGGGAACCAGCGTGGCGTGGGATTTCCTGGCCGAACCGAAGGCGCAGGTTGAGACGTGACAGAATGGGCCGCCGGTGCTAAACTACGCCTGCATTCATTTCTGTCGGGAGGCCAGAACCGATGACTGACCTGCAATTGCCGCCAGGTATGGCGGCCCTGCGCGGTGAGCTCGGCGACATCGTCGCCGGGATCGAGCGCCGCGCACCCTACGCGGCGGTGTGGTTGTCGTCCCGCCAGGGGTTGACCATCTCCGTAGACAACCAGGAGGAACGCGTGGACGAGCGACCGCCGGCCGCGGGGACCGTGCTCACGGCCTTCGACGGTGTCGCCCTCCACGAGCGAGCGGTCGGCAGCTTCGATCGGACGCCGGTCGAGAAAGGGGCGCTTGGACTGGCGCATGACATCTCCGTGATTGCGGGGCCGGGCATCGACCCGGGTCCCGAGCGCCGCGGGGACTTCGCCACGTCGATGGAGATCCCGCCTGACACCCTCTCCACCCTGGAGAAGTTGGATCGCTGTCGCGATGTGCAGCGTCGATTGCGCGGGCTGGATCCCCGGATCGTGAACGCACGGGTCACCTACCAGGAGATCAGTGAGTACGCCGTTTTCCGTAACCGGGTGGCCGACCTGGGCCAACGCGTCCAGCGAGTGCGGCTGATGGTTATGGCGGTCGTCAGCGACGGGAACGAAGTGCGCTATAACTGGAGGAGCAAGGACGCCACGGGCGGCTGGGAGGCGCTGGCGTACACCGACGGCGAGCTGCGCCAGGTGGTTGACGAGGCGATCGCCCTGCTGACCGCCGAACGGATTGCGCCGGGCGAATACACCATCATCGCCGCACCGATTGTGGTGGGCACCATCGTCCATGAATCGTTCGGCCACGGCGTCGAGACCGACATGTTCCTGAAGGAGCGCGCCCGCGCCGCCCGGTATCTGGACAAAGTTGTCGGCTCGCCGCTGGTGAACATCTGGGAGGATCCAAGCTACCCCGCTGCCTTCGGCTCCTACTTTTTTGATGACGAGGGCATGCTGACCGCACCCACCCAAATCGTGGAGAACGGTATCTTCCGCCGCGGCATCACCGACCTGTACTCGGCCACGATGTTGGGCATCCCCCGCTCGGCCAACGGCCGGCGGCAGGACTACTCACGCAAGGCCTACGCCCGCATGAGCACCACAGCGTTCGCCCGGGGCGCTACACCGGTCGCCGATCTCTTCGCCCAGGTCGAAGATGGCATCTACCTGGAAAAGTGGTCCTCCGGCATGGAGGACCCACAAGGCTGGGGCATCCAGGTGACGTGCCACTTCGGCCACGAGGTCAAGCACGGCCGGGTGACGGGGCGCATGTTCGCGCCGGTCGGCATCACCGGCTACCTGCCCGACGTGCTCGCCAGCATCACCGCGGTGGGGGATGATTGGGACATGGACGGCGGCAACTGCGGCAAGGGCCACAAGGAGACCGTGCCGGTCAGTTCCGGCGGACCGCACTTGTTGATGAAAGCGAGGTTAGGCTGATGTTCCAGGCGATCATCCAAGCGCTCCAGGCGCGCACCGACCTGGCAGCCTGGACCTTGCGCCACATCACCACGCGCGGCGCGCAGTTGTATGCCGTGCCGGCGGGTGTCGAAGCGCGCCGCGTTGTGCAGGACGAGCGTTATATCGTGGATGTGCTGCGGCATACCCCCGGCTTTGACGGTTCAACCACCTGCGGCACGGGCACCGTCACGTTGCTGCCGGGCGACGAGATCACGGCAGCGTTGGACACGGCCGCTTTGACTGGGGGCCTGGTGCACAACCCGCCCCACGCCATCCCCGCGCCCGCCGAAATGCCGGAGGTCGCCCTGGTTGATCCCGCCCTGCGGGAGGAGTCAGCCGCGCTGCTTGACGCGGCGTACACTCAATTGCGGCAGGCCGTGGCCGCCTATCCGGCCGTGCGCATGACTGCCGCCGAGTTCTTCACCGATGAAGAGACCACCCGCCTGTGCAACAGCCGCGGCATCGACGCGACGCAGATCACCACCTCAATGGAGGTCGAGTGGGTGTTGATCGCGCGCGATGGTGAGCGCGAGGTCGAAACGTTCGTGGCGCTGAGCCGGCGCCGCGCATCAGATCTCGACCTGGGGGCCGAAGTCGTACGCCGCGCCCGTTATACCACCGATCTGCTAATGGCGACACCCCCGCCGCGCTACACGGGGCCGGTGATCCTGCGCGATGAAGTGCTCGCTGAGTTCATGAACAGCGGCGTCATCCAGACGCTGGCATCCGGCGCAGCGAAGTTCAGCAAGCTTACCACCTGGGAGATCGGCGGCTCCGTGCTTCGCGGCGAGGCTTCCGGTGATCCGCTCACGGTCTGGGCGAACCGGCAATTGCCTTATGGCACCCACGCCGGCCGCTTTGACAACGAAGGCCTGCCGGCCCAACGGGTGGCGCTGATCGAGGCGAATCGCCTGGCCGCGTTTACCGCGAGCCAGCGTTATGCCGACTACCTGTCGATCCCGCCCACCGGCGCCTTCGGCGACATCGAGGTGGCCGCCGGCACGACCCCGGCTGCTGCGCTGCTGGCAGAGCCGCACGTCGAAATCGTCGCGTTCTCATGGTTCAACCCCGATGAGGTGACCGGCGACTTTGCGTGCGAGATCCGCCTGGGTTACGTGGTAGATGGCGACAGGCGCACGCCGTTCAAGGGCGGTATGCTGGTAGGCAACGTCCTGGACGCCCTGGCCGATGTGCGTTGGAGCGCGGAAACGGGCTTCTACGGTGATTACCAGGGGCCGACAACGGCGCGCTTCCACAAGCTGACCGTCGCGGGAGAGTAAACTCCAGTCACAACGATTCAAATAAGAGGAACCCATGAGCAACGCCGTCACCATCGACTTGACCTCCGGCCGCACCGTCTCCCTGGAGAGGTTGATTATCGAAGACGTCTACACCGGCGTCACGGCCGGCTCACCGGAGGAGTTGCGGCAGATTTTGATCGACATCCCGCTGGAGCGCGTCCAGACGCTGGACGGCGAGGACGCGCCTTTCTATCTGATCGAGCCTCCGGCAGGTGCGATGCCCAGGCTGGCTGTTATTGTCGAGCTTAACTCGGACAAGCCCGTGCAGAACGGCGACGAAGGCGATTGCTCGGACCTGAACGTCTGTTGGTTCACCGACGAATTCCCCAGCGACATCCTGGCCCATATCGCAGAAAAGGTACGAGACGTCGACTGGGACCTCAACGCCGAGAACTTCGCCTGGTGAGAATGCTCAGGAACCATCGGCTGTGCTGAGACGTCTAGGATAGCAGCAGTGATTCGAGATATGACTTGGGCGCTTATCCGAAGGCCGCCTGCGGTTGAAACCGCAGGCTGGCAATCCGCAAACCTGTTGAAACAGGTTGACGACGAGCCGCACAGGTCACCCAGAGTGCGTTTCAACGCACTTGCGATAGCAGGCGGCGAGAGCCTGTCTCGGCGAGAGCCTGTCTCGCTGTATCGGGCATTTCAATCGCCGCCGGGCCGCTGCGGCGAGGCCACCGGGTCGCCCAATCCATCGGTGAACCTGCATTAACGCTTGGCCGCCGCGGCCGGACGGCGCCAACATCCTGAATCGGATCCAATATGTCCCGTATCCGCTGGCGATACCTGATCCCGGCCGGGGCGCTGTTGTGCATCGCGCTGCTGGCCTATTTCACGTTGTTTGCCGATCTTCCGAACCCGGCGCGCGCGCTGGGGAAGGAAGGTTCCACCGCGCCCAGCGTCCTCATCACCGATCGGAACGGGCGACAACTCTACGATGTCATCGATCCCGCCGGCAACAAGCAGGTGCCGGTGTCGCTGTCAGACGTCCCCCTGGCGTGCCGGCAGGCCACTGTCGCGACCGAAGACAGCCGGTTCTACGAACACCCAGGCATCGACTTCGCCAGTATTGTCCGCGCCGTGTGGCAAAGCTGGCGCACGGGCGAGCGGTTGACTGGCGCCAGCACGCTGACGCAGCAATTGGCCCGCAACCTCTTCCTTTCGGAACAAGAACGACAGGAACGCTCGTTGCGCCGCAAGCTGCGCGAGGCCTGGCTGGCCCTGCGGCTGGAGCAGGCGTATTCCAAAGATGGGCTGCTGGCGCTCTACCTGAACACGACCTACTACGGCCACTTCGCCGTCGGCATTGAGGCAGCGGCGCAGGCCTATTTCGGCGTCCACGCCAGCGAGCTGGATCTGGCGCAATGCGCGCTGTTGGCCGGGCTGCCGCAATACCCGGCCGGCTACAATCCGCTGGAAAATCCCGACGCCGCACGAAACCGCCAGGGGGTCGTGCTCGGCTTGATGGTGAAGCACGGCTACATCTCGCAAGCCCGTGCGGAGGACGCTGAAAAAGAGCGGTTGGCATATGCCAGCACCCCGTTCCCCATCGAGGCGCCGCACTTCGTGATGTGGGTGCAGGGTCAGCTCGAAGAACTGCTGGGCCGGGAACGGTTGGCCGCAGGCGGGCTGCGCGTCACGACGACGCTCGACCTGGACTGGCAGCATCAAGCTGAGGCGATCGTCCAGCGGCGGCTGGCGCAGCTCCGTCCGTGCGCAGCGAGCGCGCCGGCCACCGATTGCGATCCTGGCGCCGATCCGGCCCGCCGGGTGGACGACGCCAGCCTGGTGGCGCTCGATCCGCACTCCGGCGCCGTGTTGGCGATGGTGGGCAGCCCTGACTATTTCGACGCCGCGATTAGCGGCGCAGTGAATGCGGTGCTGGCGCTCCGGCAGCCTGGCTCGGCCATCAAGCCGCTCACCTATGCGGCTGCGCTGGACCCGGCGCGCGCCCAGGCGGCCGGGCGGCAGCCGTGGACGGCCGCCACGCTCATCCCCGACCTGCGGGCTTCCTTCCTCACCGCCGAAGGCCAGCCCTACGTCCCCGAAAACTACGACCTGAAATACCACGGCCCTGTCACCGTGCGAACGGCGTTGGCAAATTCGTATAACATCCCGGCCGTGAAGACCCTGGATGCCATCGGCGTGGATGCGCTGATCGAGCAGGCGGCGCGACTGGGGATTCCGTGGGATCAAGGGTCGAGGTTCGTGAATGCCGAAGTGCCAGTAGCCAGTGGCGAAACGGAATACGCACCACGCAATACCCAATCCCGCTTTGGCCTGGCGCTGACGCTAGGCGGCGGCGAGGTACGACTGCTCGATCTGACCGCAGCTTACGCGGCGTTCGCCAACGGCGGGATGCGCGTGCAGCCGTTCGCTATCAGCCGCGTCGAGACGTTGGATGGGGAAGTGCTGTTCGACCAAGGGTCGAAGGTTGAAAGGTTGAAGGTTGAAGGTGCGAACGCGTTATCCGTTCAACTTTCAACGTTGAACCTTCAACCCGTCCTCGATCCCCGCGTCGCGTATCTCATTACCGACATCCTGAGCGACAACGCTGCACGCGTCCCAGCGTTCGGACAGGGCAACTGGCTGGAGATCGGCCGGCCCGCGGCGGCCAAAACGGGAACGACCACCGACTGGCGCGACAACTGGACGCTCGGCTATACGCCCGACCTGGCCGTTGGGGTGTGGGTGGGCAACGCCGATAACACGCCTATGAAAGACGTCAGCGGCATCAGCGGCGCCGGGCCGATCTGGCACGACTTCATGACGGCCGTCCTGCGGGACACCCCGCCCCAGGCGTTCTCCCGGCCGAACGGATTGGTGCAGGTGGAGGTGTGTGCGGATTCCGGGCTGCTGCCACTTCCGGCAGATAGCGAATCGCAGATGGCAGATGGCAGCGGTTCACCACCGGCCGTTGGCCATCAGCCATCAGCCAGCAGCCATCAGCAGCCATCGGCCATCGGCCACCTGCCAATCGCTGTCCCGTGTCCCAACCGCCGCCTGGAATGGTTCATCGCCGGCGCCGAGCCGACGCAGGCAGACCGGTCGCACGTGCAGGTGATGATCGACGTGCGCACCGGCCAGCCGGCCAAAGCCTCCACCCCGGCCGAATACCTTCAGCCGGAGACCTATTGGCAGCTCCCGGCCGAATACCAGGCGTGGGCGCGGAAGAACGGCGTGCCGCAGCTTGTGCAAGGGAGCGGGGGAGCAGGGGAGCAAGGGGGTGGTGTACCTTCGACCTCTGCATCTTCGGCGCCTCTGCTCGCGCTCACCAGCCCCGATCCGAATCGCGTCTACCGGATTGACCCGGGGCTGCCGGCCAGCGCCCAAGAGGTCCCGATCACAGCGCTTCCGGATTTTAGCCTCACGGGACAGGCGGACCGCATCACGTTGCTGGTGGATGGCGAGCCGTTCGCCACTGTCGCCGGGCCGGATTACACGGCGTGGTGGCGGCTGACCAGAGGCCGGCATATCTTCCAGGCCGCGGCCGTCGAAGCGGACGGCGTCCAGGTACGGAGCGAATCGATCGTGGTGTTTGTCGATTGAGCAGAAATATCGGAATTGAAAAGGGTGCATTCAAAACGAGTTGGAGCCGCGAGGTATTTGGAACGCGAAGACACGAATGTGAGCGCGCCGGCTTCGTGGCCTTCGCACTTCGTGTTCTTCGTGAACCTTCGCGCCTTCGTGTTCCAGACGTCGCCCGCTAACTCGTTTTGAACACACCCAATTGAAAAAGGTGCCCGCCATCCACGAATGGCTCACGAATACTGCCGTCGTGATTCGTGGACGGCCAGCTTCTATCGTCCATGGTCAATCGTCCATCGTCGTTCTCAGCACAGGATGCTTGCAAACGACCGGGAACTTGCGGCATCCAGCGTGCGTCTTGGATAGCGGACGTTCGCAGAAGCGAGGCGACCTCATACCTCTTGGTCCCATCGGTGCTCTTGAAGAAGAGGAGGCAACCATGCGTGTCAATCGTGTCGCAAACTTACTGGCCATCATCGTTCTCATCTTTTTGGCTGCCTGCTCCTCGGTGCAGACGCCGGGTTCTGCCGTGCAACCGGCTAACTCACCTACCAGCCAGGCGCTTGATCTTCCCACCGCCCAGCCGCCCAGCCAACCGGCCGGTAAGCTGGTCAGCCAGCCGACGGCCGTGCCCGCCCCCACCCCAACCCGTGCGCCTTTGCCGCCCACCGTGGTCAGCGTCACGCCCGCCCAGGGCGAGGAGCAGAGGCTGGACGCGCCGGTGCTGATTACTTTCGACCAGCCGATGAACCCGACCACGACCGGCGCCGCGTTCAGCATCGAGCCGAAGGTGGCCGGCGAGGTGAAGGTGCAGGGGGATGAGCTGTCCTTCCTGCCAGGCGAACAGCTCAAACGCGACGCGCAGTATCAGGTCACGGTGACTGCGACGGCCTCAAGCCAGGCTGGCCTGCCGCTTCAGCAGCCGGTCTCATTCAAATTCACCACGGTCGGCTTCCTGGAAGTGACCGGCACGCAGCCCACCGACGGCGCCGACAACACGGCGGTTGACGACACCATCACCGTCGCCTTCAACCGGCCGGTGGTGCCGCTGACCGGCGCCGGCGATCAGGCCAATCTGCCGCAGCCGCTGATCATCACCCCCACAATCCCCGGCAAGGGCGAATGGATCAACACCAGCATCTATCGTTTCACGCTGGAAAACGGCCTGGCCGCCTCGACCTCCTACAGCGTCACTGTGAAGGCCGGGCTGGAGGATTCTACCGGCGGCCTTCTGGCCGAGCCGTACACCTTCGGCTTCCGCACCGCCGATCCGACCATCGTCCGGTGGCAGCCTGAGAACACGATCAACGTCAAGATCGAAGGCACGATCTCAGTAACCTTCTCGATGCCGATGGATCACGCCAGCACCCAGGCGGCGTTCTCCCTGGTGGATGACGCGGGCAAGCCGGTGGCCGGCGCCTTCACGTGGGCACAAAACGACATGGAGCTGGGCTTCAAGCCGGCCCAGGTGTTGAAGTTCGGCGTCGCTTACGAGGCGGCGGTCGCTGCAACGGCTCGTGCAGCCAACGGAGAAGGCACGCTGCGGGCCGGCGACCTTCGCGTGCTGGCCTTCCGCACGGTGCCGCTCCCCTCGGTGGCCCGCACCGAACCCAGCCAGGGCAACAAGAGTGCCGATTCGCAGGCCGGTGTGCGCTTCCAGTTCGCAGGACCGATGAATCCGGCCAGCTTCGTCAGCGGCACAATCACCATCCTCCCCCGGCCGACGCAGGTCTACACCTACTACAACGACATGGACAACGCGCTCTTCCTGGACTTCGACAAGAGCGCCGCCACCGCGTACACCATCACGCTGTCGGGCAAGCTCGCCGATCTCTACGGCAACACGCTGGGGGAAGATTACGTGCTCCGCTTCAGCACGCGCGACTACGATCCGATCCTCCAGCTCAACGGGTCGACACAGGTGGGCACGTACAGCGCGTACACGCAGACCGAGGCGGTCGTGCTCTACCGCAACGTGCCGGAGGTGAAATTCAGCCTCTACTCCGTGACGCCGGACGAGTTTATCCGCCTGACGGGCCAAAACGGCTGGGAAGCCTGGGATAAATACCAACCGCAGAGCAAAAACCTCATTCGCCAGTGGTCCGTGCCGTCGAAAGCAGCCCGCAACCAGATCGGCTTCATGCGAGAACCGCTGCTGGGAGCCAACGGCCAACCGCTTCCGCCCGGCATCTACTACCTGATGCTCGGCGGCATCACGACGGCCGGGCAATCACGCCCCCCGCGCCAGATCCTGGTGCGTTCCGACATGAACGTGACGCTGAAGGCGGGCCAGGACGAGGCATTGGCCTGGGCGACGGATCTCAAGTCAGGCCAGCCAATAGCCGATGCCACGGTGCGCTTCGCCGATAACGGCAAGAATAACGTGCGCGCCACGGCTGACGCTGATGGCGTGGCCCAAGCCGCGCTGCCCGCGGCGCGCAACGTGTGGGACCCGCTGCTCGCCATTGTCACGACGCCGGGCGGGTCATTCGGCATCGCATCCACGACCTGGCAGGACGGCATCAGCCCGTGGGACTTTCACGTGCAGGGAGGCGTTCAGCCGGAACCTTACGTCGGTTATGTCTACACCGACCGCCCCATCTATCGCCCCGATCAGACGGTTTACTGGAAGGGGGTTTTCCGGCGTGAGGACGATGCGCGCTTCAGCCTGCCCGTCGCGGGCCAGCCGGTGACGGTGACCATCAACGACGACCAGGGCAACCAGCTCCTCCAGCAGACGCTGGGATTCAACACGGTCGGCGCGGTGGACGGTAAGCTGGTTCTTGGGCCGGACGCCAGCCTGGGCTACTACTTTATCTCGCTGCAAATCGACAAGGAGCACTCCTACGGCGTGGGTTTCCAGGTGGCGGAGTATCGCAAGCCAGGGTACGAGCTGAGCGCCAAGACCCTCCAGCCCGAATACATCCAGGGCGAGCAGATCGACGTGACAGGGCAAGCGAGCTACTTCTTCGGCGGGCCGGTGACAAACGGCAAGGTGAAGTGGGTGCTGTCCAGCACGGACGCGCCCTTCCAGTACCAGGGCGAGGGCTACTGGAGCTTCGAGGATTACGACTGGTACACGCCCGATTCCGGCGCTGCGTACGGCGGGCAGATCAGCCAGGGCGAGGGCGTGACCGACGCCGATGGCCGCTTCACCTTCAGCGTGCCGGCCGACATCAGCAAATTTACGCGCAGCCAGCGCTTCACCTTCGACATCACCGTCGAGGACATCAACAATCAGGCCGTTTCGACGCAAGCCACCGCCGTGGTGCACAAGGGCGAGTTCTATATCGGCTTGAAGCCGCGCAGCTATGTCGTGGTCGCCGGCCAACCGGCTCAGATGGACGTGATCACCGTCGATCCGCACAGCCAGCCCGTGCCAAACATCCCGGTGACGCTGATCGTCAACCAGGTGGAATGGAAGAGCGTGCGCGAGCAGGCCGAGGACGGCAACTACTACTGGACCACCCGAGCCAAGATGACGCCGGTGGTGACCCAAACGCTCACGACCGATGCGACCGGCGCGGCCGTGCTGAACTGGACGCCTGAAACGCCCGGCGAGTACAAGATCGCCGCGACGGCCCGCGACACGCACGGGCATACGATCCGCAGCGCCGCCTACACCTGGGTGAGCGGGACCGAGTACGTGCCGTGGCGGACGGAAAACAATGACCGGCTGGAGCTGGTAGCCGATAAGACCGAATACCAGGTGGGTGACGTCGCCGAGATCCTGGTCACCAGCCCGTACCAGGGCAAGGTGAAGGCGCTGCTGACCACCGAGCGCGGCCACATCCTCAGCGCGAAAGTGATTGAGCTGACAGGCAACAGCGAAGTGCTGAAACTGCCGATCACGGCCGACGACGCGCCGGACGTCTTCGTCTCGCTGGTCGTGGTGAAAGGGATCGACGAGACCAACCCGACACCGTCGTTCAAGGTGGGCCTGGTGCAGCTCAAGGTCTCTGTGGCCGACAAACAGTTGCAGGTGATCGTGACGCCCGTCTGTGGAGGCGTTGCGTGCGCCGTCTCTACAGACGGCGCGCCGCCTACATTCGCGCCGCGCGACACCGTCGCGTGGACCGTGAAGACGTTGGACGCTGCCGGCAAGCCGGTGCAGGCCGACGTCTCGCTGGCGCTGGTGGACAAGGCGGTGCTGTCGCTGGCCGACGACAATGCTGGCCTGATGATGGATCGCTTCTACTACGAGCGCGGCCTCGGCGTGCAGACCGGCGCAACGCTGGTGCTCAGCGTCGACCGCTTGATCGCCCAGTTGGTGGAGGGCGGCAAAGGCGGCGGCGGTGGCGGCGGCGGGCCGACGATGTCCGAAGTCCGGCAGGAGTTCCCGGACAGCGCCTTCTGGCAGGCGAGCGTGAAAACCGGTCCCGACGGCACGGCGCAGGTCGTCGTGACCCTGCCGGACAACCTGACCACCTGGACGATGGACGCCCGTGCGACCACCACTGACACCCTGGTGGGCCAGAGCAAGACCGACATCATCGCGACGAAAGATCTGCTGGTGCGGCCGGTGCTGCCCCGGTTCTTCATCGAAGGTGACAGGGCCGAGATCGGCGGGGTAGTCAACAACACCACCGGCAATCCGCTGGACGTGACGGTGACTATCGACGCAGCCGGCCTCACTCTTTCAGGGGTGCCCGAACAGAAGGTATCCGTCCCGGCCAGCGGCACCGCCAAGGTCACCTGGCCGGTGACCGCGGCCAGCGTGCCGGCGCAGGACCAGGTGACCGTCACCTTGCACGCAACCGGCGGCGCATTGAGCGACGCCGTGCAGATCGCGCTGCCGGTCTACCGTTACACTACGCCGGAGGTGGTGGGCACCAGCGGGCAGGTCGGCCTGGACGAGAGCCGCCTGGAGCTGGTGCGCCTCCCGGCCAACGCCGATCCCACCCGGGGCGAGCTCGACGTGACGCTGGAGCCGAGCCTGGCGGCGGGTATGCTGGGCGGGCTGACCTACCTGGAGCACTACCCTTACGAATGCACCGAGCAAACGTTGAGCCGCTTCCTGCCCAACGTCATCTCGTACCAGGCGTTGAAGAAGCTTGGGCTGAGCAATCCTGACCTGGAAGCAAAGCTGCCGCAAGAGGTCGGCGTGGGGTTGCAGCGGCTCTACGCCCGACAGCACGTGGACGGCGGCTGGGGCTGGTGGACAAACGACGACAGCATCACGACCATCTCAGCCTACGTCGTATTCGGGCTGGCTAAGGCCAGGCAGGCCGGCTTCACCGTCGACCAGGGCGTGCTCGGCCGCGGCGTGCAGTTCCTGGAGGGCAAGCTCAAGGCGCCGAAGGATCTCCAGCCGTGGCAGTACAACGAGCAAGCGTTTGCGATCTACGCGCTGGCCGAGGCAGGCCAGATGGAGCCGAACCGTGCCGGCGCGCTGTTCGAGACGCGGGAAGGGTTGAGCCTCTACGGCAAGGCGTACCTGGCGTTGGCGCTGGATCTGATCGGCGATAAGGCCGCGGCGGCGCGCATCAAGACGCTGCTGGCCGATATCGGCGGCAAGGCTGTGGTCAGTGCCACCTCGACGCACTGGGAAGAAGGGTGGACGGACTACTGGAACATGAACACCGACACCCGCAGCACCTCCATCGTGCTGGATGCGCTGGCGAAGCTCGACCCGCAGAACAGCCTGGCCCCTAACGCCGTCCGCTGGCTGATGAGCGCGCGCAAGGCCGATCGCTGGGAGACGACCCAGGAAAACGCCTGGGCCATCATGGCGCTGACCGACTGGATGGCCGCGACGGGCGAGCTCCAGGGAAGCTACGACTGGCGGGTGGCGCTGAACGGGAATCCGCTCGGCCAGGGCACGGTGACGCCGGCCACGGTGCAGGACGTGACGACGCTGCGCGGTGACATCACCCGGCTGCTGCTGGATCAGACCAACAGCCTGACCATCAGCCGCAACGCGTCAGGCAATGAGACCGGCAAAGGCCAGCTCTACTACACCGCCCACCTGAAGACCTACCAGCCGGTGGAGCAGGTCGCGCCGCTGAACCGCGGCGTAGCGGTGAGCCGCGAGTACCGGCTGGTTGACTGCGGCCAGACCGATCCGAAACAGACGTGCCCGACCATCACGCAGGCGAAGGTGGGCGATGTGATCGAGGTCAAGCTGAGCGTGGTCGTGCCCCACAGCCTGCACTACGTGATCGTCGAGGATCCGCTGCCCGCCGGCACCGAGGCGCTGGACACGAGCCTGAAGACCACCAGCAGAACGGTCAAGGGGCCCGCCCTGAGCCAGTCGAAGGGGCCGGAGGTGTCGCAAAACGGCGAAAGTGCGGCGCCCTGGTCAGGTTGGACGTGGACACCCGATCACGTGGAGCTGCGGGATGAGAAGACGGTGCTGTTCCAGACCGATCTGCAGCCCGGCACCTACGAGTTCACGTACCAGATCCGGGCCAGCCTGCCCGGCGAGTTCCTCACCCTGCCGCCCACCGCGTACCAGATGTACTTCCCGGAGGTGTGGGGCCGCGGCGCGGGAGGCGTGTTCACGGTGACGGAGTAGCCCCTCTCAGGGATTAGGGATTAGGGATTGGGGATCAGGGATTGGGTTGCGGGCGATGTGGTACAGCCCAGCACACTTCGCGTGAGCGGGTTAACCGGTCAACCCGCGCGGCGGCGTATCACCAGGCATGAGCATCCTGAGCGGGTTAACCGGCCAACCGACACGGCGGCGTAGCACCGGGCATGAGCATCCTGAGCGGGTTAACCGGCCAACCGACACGGCGGCGTAGCACCAGGCATGAGCATCCTGAGCGGGTTAACCGGTCAACCCGCGCGGCGGCGTAGCACCGGGCACGAGCATCCTGAGCGGGTTAACCGGCCAACCGACACGGCGGCGTAGCACCAGGCACGAGCATCCTGAGCGGGTTAACCGGCCAACCGACACGGCGGCGTAGCACCAGTCGAAGGATGCGGGGGTCGATCCTGTGCAGACGACCGACCCGCTCCTTCTCACTCCATGTTCTTGGCGGAGGGTGATGCCTGCGCTACAATGGGATTGGCTTCTTGTGGACTGAGACACGGACTCTGCACCAGATGACGAAGGGAGGTGATACGATGACCGGATTGGAAGCGCTGCAATCGGTGCAATACGTGACCGCAAAGGACAAACGGTTGGCTGTCATCGATATCGAGGACTGGGAAGCCATGCTGGAGTGGCTGGAGACAATCGAGGATATGCAGATCGCCGCGCGGGCCCATGAGCAACTGAGGGCAGCCGAAGGCGATCGTGCGCGCGCCGGATGGCGCAGATGGGATGACGTGAAGGGTGAGCTGGCGTGAATCGCTAAAGCGTAGCCAGCGGATACTTTCGCGCCGGTTATGAAGAAGCGACAGGCCAGGTATCTCGGAAAGGAGAGACCTGGCTTGTTCTATTGTCATTCAGGGGATTAGGGATTAGGGATTAGGGATTGGGGATTAGGGATTGGGGATTAGGGATTAGGGATTAGGGATTAGGGATTGGGGATTAGGGATTGGGGTCGCGAAGGGTGATAGCTGCGGGATCAGTCTAAGGGGCTGCGGACGGCGAGGCCGCCGCGCTGCAGGACATGGGTATAGATCATGGTGGTTTTGACGTCTTTGTGGCCGAGTAATTCCTGGACGGTGCGGATGTCGTAGCCATTCTCCAGCAGATGGGTGGCGAAGGAGTGGCGGAAGGTGTGGCAGGTGACGCGCTTGTCGAGGCCGGCGGCGCGGGCGGCCTGACGGACGGCCTTTTGCAGGCCGCTTTCGTCCAGGTGGTGGCGCCGGGTCTCCCCGGAGCGCGAGTCTATAGAAAGCTGGTCGGACGGGAAGACGTACTGCCAGATCCATTCGCGGGCTGCGTTGGGGAATTTGCGATCGAGCGCGTCAGGGAGATAGACGGCGCCGCAGCCCTTGGCCAGGTCCTCCACGTGCAGGCGTTTGACCCACTGCAAGTGCTCCTTGAGCGGCTCGATGAGGCTATCGGGCAGCATCGTGACCCGATCCTCGTCGCCTTTGGTGTCGCGCACGATAATGGCGCGGCGAGCGAAATCCACATCCTTGACGCGCAGACGCAGGCATTCGAGCAAACGCAGCCCGCTGCCATAGAGGAGCCTGGCCAAGAGTTGATAGATGCCGGAGAGCTGGGCAATCACGCGGCGTGTCTCATCCCTGGTGAGCACGGCCGGCAGGTGTTGGGACTCTTTGGCGCGCACGGCGTCGATGGGGTAATCGAGCTCTTGTTTGAGAACCTCGCGATACAGGAAGAGCAGCGCGCTGAGAGCCTGGTTTTGGGTGGGGGCCGCGACGTGGCCTTCGACGGCCAGGTGCGTGAGGAACGCCTCGATTTCCGGGCCACCCATCTCCCTGGGATGGCGCTTGTCGTGGAAGAGGATGAAGCGCCGGATCCAGCCGACGTAGGCTTCTTCAGTGCGGATGGAGTAGTGCTTGACGCGGATCGCGTCGCTCACCTGGTCGAGCAGCTTCTTTTCTGGTAGTTTTTTGGGCGACTCGTTCATCAGATTGACCTCTTGACAGCGAAAGGGCACTGACCTATAATGTAGGTGCTGCCAAACAGGATTGCAGCATCGGGTTAGGCATCCTCTCTCCAAATCCGCATTCTGGATATTAGGCGGAAATCCTGCCGCCTAAGACGCAATTCTAGGGGTATTATACGGATAAAATCCGTCTAATGCAACCTTCCCGGGTAGTTAGATGGATAGTTTCCGTGTAATAGCATCCCATGAGCATGTTAGGCGGAGTCTTTCCGTCTAATAACAAGTTCGAGGAAAGCTGGCGCATGCGACAACGGCGCGCGCACAATCCGGTGATCGGGTATCTGTTGGTGGATCGGGCGTACCGGGTGCTGGA
>Ga0172369_10002326_pt1 | contig 26263 bp, 29 predicted proteins | sample LakKiv25m_FD_114539 | JGI IMG/M metagenome (GOLD analysis project Ga0172369, IMG submission 114539) | Freshwater microbial communities from Kabuno Bay, South-Kivu, Congo - kab_022012_11.25m | ecosystem: Environmental > Aquatic > Freshwater > Lake | place: Democratic Republic of the Congo...
CGGCCACTCGCCGCCGCCCATCGGCAATGTCCCCTCGCCGCCCAGGTCTCCTGAAGGACCGGCGAGCGAGGCAAGAATCGCCGCGAAAGCGTCCGCGGGGGCGGCGGCGGTGGCCCCGTCAGAGCCCGGCGACAGCGGCGCCAGCAAGGTATCTGGTGTGGCCTGAACAACGAGAGCCATCACATCTGCATCCTGAACACTTCCTGGTAGGCCTCGACCGCCTTGTTGCGAACCTGCGTTGCAAGACTCATGGCGAGACTCTCCGCTTCCAGCGAAAGCATGACGTCGTGCAAGTCCACGTCCTGGCCCGTTGCCATGGCATTCACCTTCTGGTTTGCCGTGTCGCTGACCGACTGGAGCTGTTCGAGAGCCTTGCCCAGCATGTCGGCAAACCCGGCCACGGGCGCAGCGCCCGTGGTTCCAGTCTGGACGGCCGCACCGGCATTCTGAATTCGTCCGATCTCCACCTTTTCGTCCTCCCTGCCCGTACTCGCGGGCGACAGAACTACCTACTCCCAATGTCCAATGCCCTGAGTGCCATCTGCTTGATGGCGTTCAGGACCGTTGCATTCGCCTGGTACGACCGGTTGGCCGAGGTCAGGTCGGTCATCTCCGTCACCAGGTCGACGTTCGGAAGCTCCACGAAACCGTCGGCGTCTGCATCCGGATGAGACGGGTCGTAGTTGCGCCGCATCGGAGTCACGGTGTCGACCCCCACCTGCGTGAGAACCACGCCCGCCCCGGGTTCGGCCGTGAAGCGCGAGACCACATCCTGGAACGGCGCCGTCTGCCCCGCGGCAGCGAAGCGGACAACCTGCCGCCGGTAGGCCCCCGAGCCGTCTGGGGTGCGGGTGGTGTCGATGTTCGCCACGTTGGAGCTCACCGTGTCCATACGGACCCGCTGGGCGGTCAGGCCCGATGACGTGGCCGAGATAGCCTGGAACAGTCCCATGACGAGCCTCCTATGTGCCCCGGATCACGTTGCGAATGGTGTTGAGCTTGGTGTTCAGGGCGCTCGCGGCGGCCTGGTAGCGCATTTGCGTCTCGGCGAGCTTCACCATCTCCTGGTCGATGTCGACGTTGTTGCCGTCGAGCCGCTGCGACGTGAGCAACTGGGCCGCCTGCGTGCCGATTCCCCTGGTGCTACGCGAACTGGTGGTGATGTGGCGGGGATCAGTCGTGACCAGATCTCCGGCCCGGTCGCCAATGGAGCGTCGCAATTCGGTCTCGAAGGCGACCTCGGTCGCCTGGTAACCCGGCGTGTCGATGTTGGCGATGTTGTTGCTGATCGCTTGCTGGCGCTGGGATAGCCCCTGGAGCCATCCCCGCACCGTACCGATCGTGGAATCCCCGAGAAGATTCAGCATGCTTCCCTCCCTGGTTGCCCGTGCGGCTCACGATTGCCGGTCGATCCATCTCCGGCCCGCCAGCTCGTCGATGCGTTTGATATCGGTGCGGCTCGCCCTGAGTTGCTCTTCTTCGCGGCGGTGGTCAAGCAGGGCGGCGATTGCTTTGACATCACGACGCCGCTCCATGAGCTCACGCCGCTCCCCTTCCACCGTTTCTGCGGAGTGGGCGAGGGCAGCCTTGCGGGCGCCAATCTCGCGCTGGAGCCGCACGAGATAGGCGCCGGCTGCGTTCCACTCCCCTGGATCGATGGCGCCGCTGCCCGGCGCACCGGACGCATAGAGGCCGTCCCGGCGGGATTCGGTTTCGGCCAGGGCGCGTTCGCGTCGCACATGCTGTTGCCGCGCCTCCGCGAGCCGTTCCTCCTGGAGGCGCTCCAGCCGCTCACGATGTTTCACCAAACGCTGCAACCGTTTCGGCGAAAGCGTCATGCGTGTCTTCCCCCTCCCGAGCGTCCTTTCCGCCGGCGAGTTGCTGCAGCCGATCGATGGCCACCCCGAGCGGCGTCACCTCGTCCGCCTGCTGGCGCAAGAACGCGTTGATGTCGGGCAGAAGGTCGAGCACCCGGTCGACAGACGGGTCGGTGCCGCGGACATAGGCGCCAATGCTCACCAGGTCGCGATTGTCTTCGTAGGCAGCCAGCAAACCGCGCAGGTCCCGGGCCGCCCGTGTGTGCTCCGGGCCCGCGACGCGCGACATCAGGCGCGACACGCTGCCGAGGATGTCGATTGGGGGATAGTGGCCCGCACTGGCCAGTGCGCGTTGGAGCACGACATGCCCGTCAAGCGTCGCGCGTGCCAGGTCAGCGATCGGCTCTTCCATGTCGTCACCATCGACGAGGACCGTGTAGAGGGCAGTGATGCTGCCTCGCGCCGCCGGTCCTGCCCTCTCCATGAGGTGCGGCAACATGCTGAAGACCGATGGCGGGTAACCGCGTGTCGTTGGCGGCTCCCCGGCAGCGAGACCGATCTCCCGTTGCGCCATCGCCACCCGCGTCAGACTGTCGAAGAGCAGCAGCACGTCGTGGCCATCGGCCCGGAAACCTTCGGCGATGGCCGTTGCCGTGCGTGCGGCGCTAAGCCGCATGGCAGCAGGGTTGTCGCCGGTCGATGCAACGACGATGCAGTTTCGGAGGGCCTCGAGGCCGAGATCGTGCTCGATGAAGTCGCGCACTTCGCGGCCGCGTTCGCCGATCAAGGCGATGACGGTCATGTCGGCGGCAGTGCCACGGGCAAGCATCCCCAGCAGCGTGCTCTTGCCAACGCCAGAGCCCGCGAAGATGCCGATGCGCTGTCCCCGCCCCAGCGTGAGGAAACCATCGATAGCGCGAACCCCCGACGGCAGGCAGTGCATGATCGGCTCCCGGTCAAGCGGGTGAGGCGGTTCGGCGTGAACCGGCACCTGCCGCACACTCCCCAGCGGGCCACCGCCGTCCATGGGGCGACCCAACCCGTCGAGGACGCGCCCCAGAAGGGTCCTTCCTTCGGGTGCAGACGCTCGTCTGCCGGCGGCCAGCACCCGCGCCCCGGCGGCAACCGTGCCGCGATCCAGCATGGCGACGTGCGCATTGCCGCCACTGGATCCGGCGCATTCGCCAGCCAGCATCCGTCCGGCGGGATCCTCGATAAACGCCAGTTCCTGCGGCCGCAGGTTCACGCCCGCGACCGTCGCCATCTCTCCGTGGAGGCGCACCACGGTACCCGTCCGTCGAAAGGTCTCGGCGGTGGCAGCCGCCTCCAGCACGGCGTCGAGCGCCGTCGCACTCATGCCTGTGCCTCCCCGCCCGCCTCGGCCAGCGCAAAGTCCAGGAGGGCAAGGCGCGCGTCCAGTGTCGCGTCAAGCGTCCCGTTCCGCAGGTCCACGATGCAGCCGCCAACGACGATGGCGCCGTCGGGCGCCACATACCGCGCAGCGTCCAACAGGGTCGCCTGGACGTGACCGACGAGCCCGGGATTCACGCGAATGCTGAGAATCTCCTGGCCGGAGGCAGCCCGCAGCGCTTCGGCGCACACGACGGCCGTACGCTCCGGATCGGATTCGTAGTACTCCCCAACGATGCGCCTCGTCGCCAGGGCAACGGCCCGGGCCACCACCGCCGGCGACTGGCCCGCGATGTCATCGCGAATCGCCTTCGCCTCGGCGGCAGCTCGACGCACGAAATCGAGGACTCCGTTCATCTCCTGGAGCGCTGCCGCACGCCCGGACTCAAACCCCTCGGTTTGAGCCACCCGACGGACCGCGTCCGCGCTTGCCCGGGCTTCGGTCAAGATCGCTGCAGCCTGCCGCCGGGCTTCATCCACCAGCCCACCGGCCCGTACTGTGGCCGCACCGACGATCTCGTCTGCGGTCGCGATTGCCGGGGCAATGCGCTCTTCGTTCACGGCCTCGCCGAAGACGAACACCTCTTCACGCTCGGGAGCCGCGCGGAGAATGCGAGTGGACCTAGCCGACAAGTTCATCATCACCACCGCGAGCGATCACGATCTCCTCGGCGTCGTCGAGCCGCCGGATGACCGCAACGATGCGCGCCTGCGCCTCCTCAACCTGCCTCAAGCGCACCGGCCCAGCGGCCTCCATATCCTCCTTCAACATCACCGAAGCCCGGGCGGACATGTTCCGGAGGATCGCGTCCTTCACGTCTTCGGGGGTGGCCTTCAACGCCAGCGCAAGATCGCGCACTTCAATCTCGCGCAGGATCCGCTGGATGGATTTGTCATCGAGCGCGGACACGTTCTCGAACACGAACATCCGTTTCTTGACCTCTTCGGCAAGCTCCGGCTCGTTGTCCTCCAGCGCCTCGATGATGGTCTTCTCGGTCATCCGGCTGGAATGCTTGAGGAGATTGACCAGGACCTCGATGCCGCCGATGTTCTGCGTCTCGCGCGCCGGCTGAAGCACCGCGCTCAGCTTGCGACGCAGAACCGCCTCCACCTCTCCCACGATGTCGGGATTCGCCCGTTCCATCAGCGCGATCCGCTGCGCCACGTCCGCCGAGATCTCCGGGTCAAGCGACGACAGCACCTGAGCAGCCTTGTCGGCCTGGAGGAACGACAGCAGGAGCGCAATGGTCTGTGGATGCTCGTTGTTCAGGAAGTTCGCAAGCTGCGCCACATTGAGGTGCCTCAGAAACCCGAAAGGCACCGTCGTGGACGAGGCCGACAGGCGATCGATAAGTTCGGTCGCCTTGTCTCCGCCCAGGGCCAGGCGCAACAGGTCCTCGGCGTACTCGAGCCCCCCGAGCGAGATCACGTTCCGTGCGACCGCAGCCTCCTGAAAGTCCGTAACAACCTCGCGACGGGCGTCCGCCTTTAGCTCGCCCATGGCGGAGATCTCCCACGTCAGGCGCTCGATGTCGTCGTCGCTCAGGTGGCGCAGAACCTCCGCTGATCGCTCCTTCCCGAGGGTGATGATCAGTGCAGCTGCCTTCCGCCGGCCCGTGAGTTTCTCGTCCCGGGTAGCCATGACTGGCTGTTAGTGGTCCTCCTCGCGCATCCAGGTTTGAACCACGTCCGCGACTGCTCGCGGATTCGCCTCGGCGAGTTTGAGGACCCGTTCCTCCTTCGGGTCGGCACGGGTTTCCAGCGCCGGCAGCGGTGGCGGCGCTGGAGCGCTCGGAAGCGCGACGACCGGCAGCGGCGCCGCGAGCGCCGCCTGGGTCCGCATCACCGGGAAGGCTGTCTGCCGCTTGCTTAGCGATCGGAGGAGCAGCATCACGAGAATGAAGGCGAGCACTACGGCCAGCAGCGGCAACAGGAGCTTCAGGTATTGCAGGTACTGGGCCAGTCCATCACCCGCGGCCGTCACGAAGTCATCCTTCACGCTCGCATCGAACGGCAGCCGCGTGACACTGATTGTGTCCCCGCGCGTCTGGTCCAACCCGACCGCGGCAGCCACGGTGCTGGTGATTGCGCTTTCCTGGGCAGCCGTCACGCTGTCGTCGAGGACTACCGACACGCTGAGGCGCTCCAGGCTCCCGGGCGCCTTGATCGTGTCGATCGTCGTCTTGGGGACCTCGTTGTTCGTAGTGGTCTGCGTATTCGAGTACTGGCTGGTGCCCGTGCCGCCCGTTGTGCCCGTAACCGTCCCGGGATTGGACCCGGTCCCGGGGATGTTTCCGGCTGTTCCGGCGTTGGCGCCGGTGTACGTTTCTGTGCTGGTCGTCGCGCTCCGAACCTGGACTCCCGTGCCGAACGTATCCTGCTGCTGCTTGACCGTGTCGAAGTTCAGCTTGGCCCGAATGGTGACGGCGCTTCGCCCCGCGCCAACGACCTTGCCAAGCGTTGCTTCCACGTCGCGCTGAAGCGAGATCTCGTACTGCCGCTGCAGATCCAGCTGGCTCGCCGTTGCACCACTCGCGAAGGGGCTGTCTTCCGACGCCCCGTCGAAGAGCACGTGCCCAGTGTCGTCGATGACGGTGACTCCGCTTCGTTCGAGCCCTTCGACCGAGTTCGACACGAGGTTGGTGATCCCATTCACCTGATCCTGGTTGAGATGCGCGCCGGGCTTGAGCTGCAAAAGCACGCTCGCCGTCGTCTTCTTCTGGTCTGCCTTGAAGATGGCTTCCTTTGCCAGAACAATCCCAACCCGGCTCGCCCGGACGCCGCTGAGGGTGTTGATGGACCGGGCCAATTCGCCTTCCAGCGCCCTCCGGTAGTTCACCTGCTGCACAAAGTCCGTGGTCCCGAAGCTCTGATGGTCGAAGATTTCGAAGCCCACACTTCCGCCCTTGGGAAGACCAGCCTGGGCCAGCTTGATGCGCACCTCGGCGACCTTGTTCGCGGGCACCGACACCGTCGAACCGCCACCGCCAATCTGATAGGCCACGCCGTCTTTCACCAGTTGGTCGGCGATCGCGGCGCTGTCCTCCGGAGCCAGTCCGCTGAATGCGACCACGAGATTCGGCGATCGAGAGGCAACAAAGACGAAGTAAAAGACCACGATCGTGCCTGCCACGATCGCCCCGAGCGCGATCTGGCGCGAGCGCGTGAGCTGGTTCCAGCGGTCAAGGATTGGAGCCAGCAGCGATCCTTCTCCCATTCTTCAACACCCCGGGGGCGGGAGCTTCATCTCCCGGCTAGAGCGAGCGTACCGGCACGCCCCCGGTGCGGCGTATTGGGCGTTCCCCGATTCGTGGGAGACGATGGCGCGGTCGGGCGGCGCAAAACCCTGATTTCCCCGTCCAGCAGCCCCTGTCCAACCGTTTACGCCTCCCCCGGATTCGGCTATCGTTCCATTCGCACGAAAGACAGGAGGAGTCACATGGCTGAAGCCACAACCGTGCCCCTGATCACCGACGAAATGCGGGCTCAGGTCGGCAAGGAATCCGAACCGTGGACGGTCGAGGTCGACAAGATCGCCGTTCGCATGTTTGCCCGCTCCGTGGGCCACATCGATCCGGTCTACTACAACGAAGCTGCCGCCAAAGCCGCCGGCTATCGCAGCCTGCCCTGCCCTCCGGGGTACCTGGGAACAGCGATATTCGATCCGACCACAAGCGACGCGACCTTTGGCGGTCGCCGCGGAGCCGGACCCGGCCCCCAGCCGAGCCGCCCGCTGCGCCGCGTCCTCAACGGTGGCACCGAGATCGAGCTGCTCGATGACATCTGCGCCGGCGACGTGCTCACCGCCACCTCGCACCTTGCCAACCTCGAAGAGCGCCAGGGCAGCCTTGGCGAAATGCTCATCTCCACCAACAAGACCGTCTACAAGAACCAGGCTGGCAAGGTCGTCGCGATCGTGACCGGCACCGGCATCCGGTACTAGGAGGGCAGCACACATGGCAGCAAAGTGGAGTGACGTGACCGAGGGGATGGAGATCCCAACCCTCAAGAAGAACTGCAGCACGCAGCAACTCGTCCAGTGGGCCGCCGGCTCAGGCGACTTCTACCAGATCCACTACGACAAGGACTTCGCCATCAGCACCGGATTGCCGGGCCTCATTGTCCACGGCGCCCTCAAGCACGCCTTCCTTGGCCAGCTTGTCCACGACTGGGTTGGAAACACCGGACGGATCAAGAAGTTCGGCTGCAGCTATCGCGGCATGGACTACCCAACCAAGGACATCCTCTGCAAGGGCATCGTGAAACGGAAGTACGAGCAAGGCGGCGAGAAGCTGGTCGACCTTGAAATCTGGACCGAGAACCCCGAGGGCCAGAAGACCACGCCCGGTTTCGCCACCGTCCGGCTGCCCTGACCACAAGGAGGGCACGGAAGCATGGCTAACCTGCTCGAAGGCAAGGTCGTGGCGATGACGGGGTCCGGTCGCGGCATCGGACGCGAATGCGCCCTGCTCGCCGCCTCCGAAGGCGCACGCCTCATTGTGAACGACCCCGGCGTCAACCCGGACGGCAGTGGCCACGACGACGGCCCCGCCGCCCAGGTCGTCGCGGAAATCAAGAAGGCCGGCGGCGAGGCTGTCGCCAACTTCGCAGACGTTTCCACCATGGACGGCGGCGAAAGCATCATTCGCACCGCGCTCGACACGTGGGGCAAGCTCGACGGCCTCATTAACCTCGCGGCCATCCTCCGCGACCGGATGGTGTTCAACCTCACGGAAGAAGAGTGGGACGACGTCATCCGTATCGACCTCAAGGGCCACTTCACCACCATCAAGCCAGCCTCAGTCTTGATGCGCCAGCAACGCTACGGCCGGATCGTGAACTTCTCTTCCGTTTCCGGCCTGCAGGGCAACTCCGGGCAGGCCAACTACGGAGCAGCCAAGGCGGGCGTTGCCGGCCTCACGCGGGTCGCCGCCCGCGACCTCGGCCGCTACGGCGTCACCGTGAACTGCATCGCTCCCGGGGCCTCGACGCGGCTCACCGCCACCGTGCCCCAGGCGAGCCGCGAGCTCCGGGCTGCGCGCGGCATCGCAGGGGCGGGCGGGCCCGCCACAACTCCCTCCCCGGCAGCGCAAGCGGCAAACCGTGCCGCCGAAGAGGCTGCCGCCATGCGCGGACCCGACATGGTCGCACCCATGACGGTCTACCTGCTCCTCGATGAAGCCTGGAACATCAACGGCCGCATCTTCCAGGTCGCTGGCGGCCAGGTCGGCCTCCTCCAGGACATGTACCCGCCGTTCAAGAACATCTACAAACACGGAAAGTGGACGCTCGACGAGCTCCGCATGCTCGTGCCCCAGCAGCTGATGGCCGGGGTGCAGAACCCGGCTCCGCCCGCCGACGACCTGGCTATCCCCGGCCGGGGGTAGCCGACACCTCACCGATCCGGAGGGGCCGCTCGCGGCCCCTCCTTCTTTTTCGCCACCAGGCACGTTTCACCAGCTACGATGTTCCAATGACCGTTTCGTCCGCCCGGGGCCAAAGCCTGATCGCGGAGCTTCGGAGCTGCGGTCGGGTTGTTGTCGCCTTCAGCGGCGGCGTCGATTCCACCTATCTCGCCGCGATGGCCTTCGAAGCGCTTGGGGCCGACGCCGAAGCCGTAACCGGGCTCTCGCCCTCTGTCGCCGCCGCCGAGCGCGAGGAAGCTGGATCTCTGGCCCGCCACATCGGCATCCCCCACCGGTTCGTCGAAACCCACGAAATGGACAACCCGGACTACGTTGCCAACAGCCCCATGCGCTGCTTCCACTGCAAGGACGAGCTCTTCGGCATCCTGGATGCGGTAGCGGCCGCGGCGAGCGGCGCTGTGGTGGTCGATGGCACCAACGCCGACGACGCGGGCGACTGGCGTCCAGGGCGCCAGGCAGCCGCTGCCCACGGAGTGCGAAGCCCGTTGCTCGAGTTCGGATTCACGAAGGCGGAAATCCGCGAGCTCTCACGAGAGATGGGCTTGCCGACCTGGGACAAGCCTGCCATGGCCTGCCTCGCCAGCCGCATCCCGCACGGCACGCCGGTCACCGTTGAGGCCCTCGACCAGGTCGGAGGCGCCGAGGCGATGTTGCGGGCGCTGGGAATCCGCCAAGTGCGCGTCCGCCACCACGGTGACGTTGCCCGCATCGAAACAGACGGGGAGGGCATGGCGATCGCCTTCGAGCCCGCCAACCGCGACCGCATCGTGGAACGGCTGCGAAACCTGGGCTTCCAACACATAGCCCTCGACCTCGAGGGCTATCACCAGGGAAGCATGAACCGCCCCGACACCGCGCCCGGCATGCTCCCGTAGGTCCGCCCTTCCCTCTTCCCTCTTCCCTCTTAGCGCGTCAACTTCGGTCCAAACACGATGACATCTGCGATCACGCGTTCTCCCACAATCGCTCCCGAGATCGTCACCTCGTGACCCACCGCCGACTCTCCGCGCACGATGGCATCGCGGAGGAGCCCGCTGTCGGCAAGGACGAGGCGTGTTTCCGGTCGCACGACGACGTTGGTCTGGCCCTTCGCCGACTCCACTTGAAGAACCGCGCCAGCGCGGCCAGTGACGACCCCTTTGATGCCCGTGAAGTGGACGGGGACCGGCGGCGTGGCACTCGACGCGCCCGGTGCACCGGAAGCGCGGGTCGCGCCCGGGTTTGCCGTCGCCGAGCCTGGCTGTCCCTGGCCCAGGAACTGTATCGAGAACGTTCCCGCGGGCTGTCCAGCCTCCCGCGAGACGACGACCCGGCCACCCACCGGCGTGGAGCCGTTCTGCAGCAGGAGCTTCACCGACCTGGCCTCAATCGGAACGATAAGCTGCTTTCCGCGAGCGTCGATGACCACGCTCGCGCGGACTTCGTCCTCGGCCAGGCTGACGACGACAATGCGCCCTTCCACGGCGCTGTCGAGCTGCTTGAGCAGTTGGGGCGTTACCTTCTTCGGCGGAGTGCCAGACTGGGCGGCAACGGCGAGCGAGTGTGCCGCAATCGAACGGTCCGGGCGGACCAGCCCGCTGATCAGCACGGCGTCACCCTTCTTCACAGACGAGAAGTCCTTCTGCGTCTCATCGTTCACGACCGATGTCACGGCGTTGAGGGCGACGTCAATCGCCCCAAACTCAGATTGAACTTTCACCGTCCGCTCACCACCGTTCCCGGAGGCCTCTGAGACCACCCCCTCGACCTGCACGTAATCTCCGGGTGTGAGCACTTGCGCTGAGGCTGTCTCCACTCCCGTGAACACGTTCTGAGACAGCACGAGCGCGAGTACAGCCACTGTTGCGATGCCCACCGCCGCCGCGGTCGTTGCCAACGCCCGGTGCACCCCGAAGAGCCAGCCGAGAATGCCGCCTCTCGAAATCCGCGGGGCCCCCACCGACGCGGCATTCGCCCGCGACTCGGCGACGAACCGTTCGAATCGCGCCCGGGCCACCGGCATTGACGCCCGGGCCTCCGCGTCGATTTGGGCCCGGTCCGTGCCCAGTGCGCGCGCCGCAAGAAGCAGCTGTTCCACTTCGGCGCGTTCAGCCGGGGTCGCTTCTTTGGGGATGTTCCCGGTTGCGAGGGCCTCGCCGAAGAAGTCATCCACGCGGTGGGTGGTCATGTCGACCTCGCGGTGTAGCCGGTGGCCAGGAGCACCCGTTGCATCGCCGCAAGCGCGCGCCGTTGAAGATTCTTCACAGCGTCCTCGGATCGGTCCATCAACATCGCGGTTTCGGCCACCGACTTGTCCAGCAGGAAGCGAAGCGAGAGCACCGTCTGCTGATCATCGGTGAGCGATCGCATCGCAACCGTTATGTCCTGTCGAAGGTCGATCGCGGAGGCAGAATCCGGCTGGGAAAGCTCTACTGACTCCACCAGTTCCTCCTCGTAGCCATGCCGCCCGAGCTTCTTGATGTGGTCCCGAGCGAGGTTGCGGGCGATTCCGATGAGCCAACCCTCAATCGGCACTCCCCGGTAGTCGAAGCGGTCGGCGCGGGCGTAGGCCACCTCGAAGACCTGCGCCGCGATATCCTCGGCCTCTTCCGCTCCACGCATCCGGTATCGCACAAACGCGTAAATGGACCGGTAATGGGCGTCGAAGATCTCCGACCAGGCGCCGGCGTCACGCCTGCACGCCCGCCGGGCAAGCTCCTCGGCAGCCCGCGACTTCGCAGCAGCGTCATCGATCTGTTCCTCTGGTTCGCCCACGGCGAGGTTCACTCTACGTATGGCTCGACGCACACGGAAGGTGACGGGACCCCCGGTTCCCGGACGAGACTCCGGGCTGCGCGCCAGGGCATGCTCGCGTGCCCGAACCGGCGAAGCGGTCTCTTACGACCCGTTGCGGGACTCGATATAGGTCATGGTCTTTCGATACCAGTCTTCCTGGATGTGTCCCGCCGACATCAGGTAGTTCGCGATCTGCTCAAGGGTGAGGATTCCGATGAGATTGATGCCCGCCGCACTGCATGCGGCCCGCCCGCCTTCCTGGCGGTCGATCAGGGCCACCGCATCGCGAACGACGAGTCCTGCGCCGGTGAGCGTGGCGGCCGTCTGCAGAATGCTCCCACCACCGGTGATCAGGTCGTCGATGATCAGACTGGTCTGGCCGGGAACGTAGTTCCCTTCGATGACGTCGGCCTTATCGGTCGCCGGCGGATGGATGTAGATCATCGGCACGCTGCAGGCCAGTGAGAACGCGGTCGCAACATGGAGCCCACCAAAGGGAACGCCGGCCACAAGCGTGAACGGGCTGACATGCGGGTTGCGCATCGACAGCAGCGTTTCCAACTCGTCTTTGATGATGCGCGCACAGCGCGAGAGCGCCTTCGGACTGCTGATGAGGCGGCGAAGGTTGATGTAGATCGGCGAGTGGACCGCAGTCCGGCCCAGAGTAAAATCGCCAACTTCGATGCCGTTGAGCTTCCAAAGTTCTTCGGCAAGCCACAGGTTGCCTGCTGGTTTTGATGACCTGGTCAAGGCTCACTCCGGGGAACAAATACCGCGCACCAGAAACAGGGGCTAAATCGCAATAGCGCAGCCCCTGTTGTCGTTGGTTTCACGGTGATGTGTCAAGCCCCAGCCCGGTAGGGAGAATGTCCCCCGGTATCTCGCGCGCCCACATTCGGGCCCGGCAACGGGCTACATCATTCCGCTTTCGCAATGCACGGCGGGGCGACTGGATCGCGCTACCGCGGCCGCCCGGGGCGATTGACCGCGTTCGGTGGTGCCTCGCCGGCGAGTGCCGCGATGATGTTCGCCGCCGCCATTTCCGCCATCCGGGAGCGCGTGACCACGCTCGCGCTGGCGATGTGAGGAGTGATCACCACGTTGTCGAACCCGTAGAGCGGATGATCCGGCGGGAGCGGTTCGGGATCGGCTACGTCGAGTCCGGCGCCACCGACTCGCCCGGCCGCCAGCGCATCCACGAGCGCTGCCTGGTCGACCACACCTCCGCGAGACGTGTTCACGAGAATGCCCGCCTGCCGCATCAGGGCAAGTTCGCGTGCCCCAACCAGGTGACGCGTCTCCCCCGTGAGCGGCACATGAAGGCTGACAAAGTCACTCGCCCCGAGCAGCTGATCGAGTTCCACGCGGAAGACCCCCGGCGGTTCGTCCTCAGCTACCCTGCCCGGACGTCCCGCGTACAGCACCCGCATCGAGAATCCCTGCGCCCGTCGCGCCATGGCCCGGCCAATCTCCCCGAGACCGACAATGCCCAGCGTTGCCCCATGCACATCAGGGCCGAGGAACCCCGTGGGCGACCATGTCTTCCAGCGCCCCTCCCGTGCCGCCCGCGCGGCCGCCGTCACGTGGCGAGCCACATCCAAGAGGAGGGCAAATGCAAAGTCGGCCGTGGTCTCGGCAAGAACTCCAGGCGTGTTTGTCACCCAGACACCGGCCTCGGCGGCAACCGCAGGGTCGATGTTGTCGTAGCCGACCGCCATGTTGGCAACAACGCGCAGCCGGGAGCAACCGGCGAGGAAATCGCCGTCGATGCGATCGGTGAGCAGAGCCAGCACGGCGTCGGCAGCCTCGACGCGTTCGCGGAGAACCGCGGGCGGCGGCGGAAGCTCGCCTGACCAGAGGTCAACCTCGTGTCCTGCCGCGCGAAGCAAGTCGAGCGCACGGCCCGGGACGAGACGTGTGACGAAGACGCGGCCCATCGGCGCACAGTTTGAGGCGCGGCCCGCCCCCGCGAAAGGGTGGGCTAACGTGGTACGTTCTTTGTGCCGATTCCAACGGTGGGCAGCGGGAACTGCCCAGGAGGCAGAATGGTCACTTCAGCCGCGGACGCGCCCCACGGGGAGCAGCTATCGCCCTCGGAAGCGGTCATCGCCTCGATGCTTGACTCGGCCGACCGCCTGAAACTGGACGGTGAAGTCACCGACCTCCTGCGCACGGCCTGGCGCGAGATCCACGCACAGATTCCGATCCGGCTGGACAACCGCAAGTTGCGTATCTTCGAGGGGTACCGCGTGCAGCACAACGGCGCCCGGGGCCCTTACAAGGGTGGCGTGCGCTTTCATCCCAGGGCCGATCTCGACGAAGTGCGTGCCCTCGCCATGCTCATGACCTACAAGTGCGCGCTCATGGATCTGCCGTTCGGCGGCGCGAAAGGCGGCGTCATGTGTGATCCCGCCCGCATGAGCGACACCGAACTCAACCGCCTCACCCGAGGCTACACCCAGCACATTGGCATGGTGCTCGGTGTCAACCGCGACATTCCCGCCCCCGACTTGGGGACCAACGCACAAACCATGGCCTGGATAATGGACGCCTACGGTGAGCGCTACGGTTATACACCTGGCATTGTCACGGGGAAGCCCGTCGAGCTTGGCGGCAGCTTTGGCCGCAACCAGGCCACCGGTCGTGGCGTGGCCATCTGCATGCGCGAATATGCCCATCACAACGGCGAGCACCCAGGCGACATTACCGTCGCCATTCAGGGCTACGGCAACGTCGGATCCTGGACCTGCCGCGTCGCGAGCGAATTCGGCTTCCGCATTGTCGCCGTGAGCGACGTAAAGGGCGGCATTCACAACCCCGCCGGCATCGACATCAAGGCGCTCGATCGTTGGTTCGCGGTTGCCGGCTCCGTGGCGGGTTTCGAAGGGGCCACTGCGGTCACGAACGACCAACTCCTCGAGCTTCCCTGCGACTACCTTGTCCCCGCCGCCGTCGAAGATGTGATCGATGGCGCCAACGCGGACCGCATCCAGGCCCGGGCAGTGATCGAGGCGGCTAACCACCCAACCGCACCGTCGGGCGACCGGATCCTCGCCCGGCGAAACATCGCCGTGCTTCCCGATGTCCTCGTCAACGCTGGCGGCGTCACGGTCTCGTACTTCGAGTGGACCCAGAACATCCAGCAGTTCCGATGGTCACTCGAACGCGTGGCGCAAGAGCTGGAGGCGCGGATGGTGGCGGCATTCGATGATCTCGTGGCGCGGTCGGCGCGCGATGGCACGCGTCCCCGCCAGGCGGCGTTCGACGTCGCGTTGGAGCGCGTTGCCCGGGCCATCAAGCTGCGAGGGTTCGTATGACCGCGGTCACCCGCGCGACCGATCCGCTCAACTGGTAGTCTGGGGCTAACGATACCATTCGGGAGAGTCCGCTCATGGGACGCGAAGAAATCGCCGCCCTCATTACTATCCTGTCCGCGCAATTGGAGCGTGGTACTGCCAACATCGCCCTGGGCGCCTGGAAGATCGGATTCGACAAGCGTCGCGCAGCCTTCGTGTTTGACAAGTGCGAAAGCGAAGGCTATTGCGAGGAGCGGCCGGCTGTGGTCGCCCTGGACGGCGCGGTTCTCGACCCTGGTGGCCCCCTTTTCGACGCCTGAGCCGCCTGCCGTCGCTTTCAGCCCGCCTATTCTTGACGATTTGAGCGGAACCCCCTCGTGAACCGCGCTCCTTATGCCGACTAAGAAGGCGGGAGTCTATGCGCACCTCAACACTGGCCACCGGTTTCGCTGAACGGAGCGGCGTCGTCCGCGTCCTCTTGCTTGATCTGAAGATCGAGGATGTCCGGCGCGTGCGCGGCCTGCTGGACGGCGAAACCGGCTTCCGCGTTCAGAACGCTCGCTCGCTCGACGAGGGTAGGCAGGCCCTCCTCACCGGAACGTTCGATGTCGCCCTCATCGAAACGTCCCTCTGGAACCCCGACACCGACGGACTCGCTCGGCTCGTCCGCGACCACCACCTCGACACCATCATCGTGCTGCTCACATCGGGTAGCGAACCCGCACCCGCCGTCAAGCCCGGAGCCCACGACGTGATCAGCCTGGCGACCATCGCCGACAGCCACGAGATGGCCTCGCGTATCCTTGCTGCGATCGAAGAGACCCGCGCCATCCGCCGCCGCGACACCATGGTTCGCTGGCTTGAACGCGAGGCACGAACCGACCACCTGACCGGAATGCTGAATCGCCGCGCCTTCGATGAGCAGTTCGAGAATGCCTGCCGATCTGCCCGGACCCGCAACGAGTCCCTCGTCCTCATTCTCGTCGACGTTACCGGCACCCAGCAGGTGAACGAAGCCTACGGGCAGGCCACCGGGGACGCCATGATCCGCCGCGCCGCACGATCCATTACCCGGAGCATTCGCGGCGGCGACGTCGCTGCGCGCGTCGGTGGCGATGACTTTGGCATCGTGGTGGAGGGTGGTGATATCGAACTTGGCCGGCACATCGCGCGCCGCATTGCGCAAGACATCGAGCGGCTGAACAATGAAGATCTGGACGGGGAGATCCCCCTGAGCGTGTCGTTTGGCGTGGCGAGCGGCCTGGCCTGCGACCCCGACGAGTTGTTCGCTGCAGCCGACGAACAACTCTCGGCCCAACGAAGCGTGCGCCCGGCTCTCACGCCATTCTTCTTGCGGAGCGAACAGGACGGACCATCAGTCGCCTGATGAGCAGCACCCGCATCAGTCAGTGGAGAGGGCACCGTGTTCGGTAGACGAAAGGATGTTCCACCCCAGGCAGCCCCGTCGGAGGAGGTCGACGACCCAACGCGACCGCAAACGATCGACGGCGAGACCGGACTCGGAAATCACCGTCAACTCAACGACCTCCTCCGCCGCGAGATCGCCCGCAGCCAGCGCTACGGCGACCGCAGCGCCATCGTAGTGTTCGACGTCCGCATCGTTGGTTTTAGACCGACCGACGCCGAGCCCGATCCACCATCGCCAGCGACCTTCATCGCACGAACGCTCCTCCAGCAGGCGCGTGAGTCCGACGTTGTCGTTCGCCTCGACCTGACCCACTTCGTGACGTTCCTCACCGAGTCCGACGCTCGCGGCGCCGACATCTTCACAGAGCGCGTGCGCACCGCAATATCAAGCGCGCCGTTCGCACGGAACCTCAACGGCAACGGCATCTACGCCCGCGCCTGGGCCGGGTACGTTGACTGGCAGCCCGAATACACCACCCCGGCAAGCTACGTCGCCGCCGCAATGGACGCTCTCGAACGGTCCCGCCCCGAGTACCGCTCTGCCGAGGCGCACTTTGCGGGTCCCGCGACCAGGCAGGCCTCTTAGCGGTCTCCGGCAAGGATGCGCAGCGCATCCACGATCGACTGCGTTCCTTCGCGTCCACGGCCGCGCGCCTCGATCAACCGGAAGATCTCGTGCACCAGGGCCGTGCCGGGGAGGGGTGTGTGCGTCTCACTCGCGCTCTCCAGCACCAGGCGCAGGTCCTTTTGCATGAGTTCGACCATGAAGCCGGGTGCAAAATCGTCCCCGAGCGCCCGCGGTCCCAGGTTGGAGAGCATCCACGAACCGGCAGCCCCGGCGCCCACCACCTCGATCATCTTTGCCGGATCCACGCCCGCGCGGCGAGCGAGGCTGATCGCCTCCGCCATCGCGAGCAGGTTCAACCCTGCAGCAACCTGGTTACAGAGCTTCACGACCTGTCCCGCTCCGGCCTCGCCTACGCGCACGATCGTCTCACCCATCGCCTGCAGGACGGGCAGGCAACGTTGGAACACGTCGTCGGGACCGCCGGCCATGATCGCCAGTGTCCCCGCCCGGGCGCCGACGTCGCCCCCACTTACAGGGGCATCGAGCATGCCGACGCCTCGTACTGACAATGCCGCCGCGACTTCGCGTGCCGCTGAAGGCGAGATCGTCGAACAGTCGACATAGCTAGTCCCGGGAGCGGCCCCCTCGATCACTCCACCTGGTCCCAAAGCGACTTCGCGCACATCCGGCGAGTCGGTCACACAGCTCACGGTGACCTCCGACGCGGCAGCCACCGCGGCTGGCGACGGCGCCTTTCGCGCGCCTTCGCCCAGCAGCGCATCGCACCGCGCTTGCGTGCGGTTCCAGATCGTAAGTTCGAACCCGGCCATGAGGAGGTTGCGCGCCATGGCCTCGCCCATGATGCCAAGGCCGACAAAACCGACTCTCGCGATGGTCATCCCGAACCTCCGATCTGCCCCGTCTGGTCCGATCGCGATTACCCCGCCGCCACATCCCAGGGGAGCGTGTTGGCGGGGGGTTCAAGAAGCGCCCGGGCGAGCCCGTCCGTGACGGTGACAATGATGTCATAGCCCGAATAGAGCGCCGGGTCCATGCCCCGGATCGCCCAGGAGAGCTTTCCCTCCTCCGCATACGTAGCTCCGCCCAACAACACGAGGGCCTTCGCGGCAGCGGCGCTCATGGGCACCGCCTCCGCCCGCCGCAGGAGCTTGCGCACATCCCTGCGAAGCGCGGCGCTCGCCTCGTCAGAGTTCGGGCGGGGCGAGCCAAGCACACAGGATCCGCCTTCGCCGAGGTCATTCGCGGTCCAGGCATCGTCGGCACGAATCGCCTCAACTCCCCTGTCTCCGGCCTGGCCCGCAGCCAGAACGATGCTTTCCGTGAGCGCATCGCGCTCTTCGTTGGCCACCGGCGGTCGCAGAAGTTCGTTGGAATTGAGGCTGAATGTGCCCGGAACCCGGCTGGTGAACCGCGCCCAATGGCCCGCGAGTCCGCCGGCAATCGTGATGACTGAACCCGATGCGTCGACTCGATGGAGATACAACGTTACGGGGCGGCGCACTTCGAGCCGCCCATCGCCAACCGCTCGCGCTTCGCCAACAGCAGCAACCAATGCGCTCAGCCCGGGCTCCGCAGCCGGGACCACACCGCCCGGGGGAATCCAGAGCGCGATGGAACGCCCCTCCGCGTCGATCCTGCGTTCAAGCGCCGCACGGGCGGCTTCAAACGGGACCGTGGCACCGGCAGCAAACGTGTTCAGGATGGCGAACGCCAGCGGCCATTTCCTGCCGACCGTGATCGTGCCAGCGGAAAGCCCATCTTCCATCGTCAGGCGTTCCGCAACCCTGGTGCTCCGGGCGTACCGCCTGCCGAGCCACTCCTGGAAAAGACGCAGCGCCACACCCGCGGGATCGGCCGGGTAGGTGGCAGGGGCCACAGCGACTGTCAGGCCCCGGCTTCGGCGCCGGCTTCGCCCACCTCGGCCTCTTCGGCACCTTCAAGCTGCAGGCGGGGTGGGTTCATCCGAGCCACATTGATCGTCGGGTCGTTGAGGATCTCAACCCCGTCCGGGGGCTTCAGATCGCCGACCGAGATCGTGACGTCGAAGCTCTTCAGCAACGACGCATCGATCTCGAAGTGGCTGGGAATAGCAAGCGGGAGACAGCGAACCATGACGGTCTCCAGGTTCACGATGAGCGTCCCGGCAAGGTCATGGACCGCGGGGGATTCGCCCACCACGTGGAGGTTCACCGTGGTCGTGATCGGGCGGTTCAGGTCGACCTGGTAGAAATCAGCGTGCAGCGGATCGCCCATGCCGCCGGCGCGCGTCAGACCGCGCAGGATCACATAGCGCGGATCGTGCTCATCTTCGATCCGCAGTTCGAACATGCTCCGGACACCGGCCGACCGCACGGTGCGCATGAGCTCACGGCTGTCGAGCTGAATCGCGCGCGACGCGAGGCCGCGGCCAAAGACGTTTGCGGGGACAATGCCCTGCCGGCGAAGCCGCTTCACTTCCTTGCCCAGCACGGTACGAGGAGCGGCCACGAGGGTCGCGCGTTCTGCCATGGGGAATACTACCTCCGCGCCACGCTCAATACGTAGCGCAACAGTTCCATGCTAGCGGCCGTGCGCTCCCGGTCAACCGAGAGACACACACGAACAGGGCCGGCCGCACGCCGGTCGTGTTCTATGCACCTGGTCCAATAGCAGGTCAGGCAGGCTTGAGGGCATTCACGCGAGCGCGTGCACCAGCTTTGTCGTTGTACCAGCCGGCGCTGATGGTCTTGAACTCTGCCTGGTCTGCGGGGATGTCATCCTCAGCGAAGATGGCGTTGACGGGGCAGGCTGGCTCGCATGCGCCGCAGTCGATGCACTCATCAGGATTGATGAAGAGCATGCGGTCATCGCCTTCATCAAAGTTGATGCAATCCACAGGGCAGACTTCGACGCAGGACTGGTCCATGACGTCAATACAAGGGGTCGTGATGACGTACGTCATGCGGGCTCCTCTTTCCTCAGCTCTTTCGGGGTCTGAGCCCCCGGTAGGCAACAGGCATCCTACTACCGAAGCTGCTGAGTGTGAAGCAAAGCACAACCGCTTCGAGCCTCCCCGTTTGAGGACCACCCGGGGTCGATGAGCCAGGCCCGCGACTGCCCGCAGCCAACGGAAGCGGCCCTCTGCGCCGACGATGAGCACCACCCTGGACCAGTACTATCCCCGCACCGGAACCGGATGCCCGCTGCGCAGATCCACTGCCTGGAATCGGCCCGCGCGCAGCTCAGCGATCAACTCACGCTCGTCGTGAATCTCCGTCTCGAAGTATGTCGCACACTTGCCAATGTCGCTGATCGCGTGGGAATCCGTCCCGCCCGTCCCCGGGAGATTCATCGCCGCGCAGAGCCGGCGGGAGAACTCGTTTTCCTTCTCGCTTCCGCGGCCATTCAATTCTTCCAGGCCTCGGACGTACTGATAGGCAGGGTTGCGGCTCGCCTTGTCGAGCGCCGTCTGGTATTCGTCGTCGTCCCGGCTGAACCACGGCATCTGACGGCGGTAGGGGTGGGCCGCCACCATGACGCCTTCGAACTTCTCCACGTAGGCCGCCAGCTCCCTCGATCGGTGCATGCCAAAGACGTACTTGTCGATCCCAAACGAGAGGATGTGCCCGTCGTCGGTGCTGATCTCGATCCCTGCTATAACCAGGAAATTGTGCTTGGCGCAAAGTTCGTCGACCGACTTGCGGTCCCAGACGGTGTCGTGCTCCGTGAACACGATCGCGTCGAGCCCCGCCTGCTTCGCCCGCGCGACCAAGTCGTCGGGGTTCAAGACACTGTCGTGCGAACGGGGCCAGGTGTGGGCGTGGAGGTCGATGAGCATAGGCTGTGACCCGTAACTATAGCGACGGGTGTTGCCGCCGGGCAATTCGCGTGCTCGCGGCCGGGCGACTGGCCCACGCCGGGGCCAGCGCCGGCAGGAGGAAACGTCGGTACTGACCACATGGAACAGCACCCAAGACATGCAGCCGTCGCTGGCGGTATTTCGTGAACGTCGCCAGCCGCCGTCGTGGTCCATACATGCGAACGATGCCGCCAGCATGCAGCGGTCCCGGCGCGAACCCGGTCCATGCCGGACGTGATTCGTGGTCCGGACCGCCTAACCCGTGATCGACGCGATGTCGGGTCCGCCGGAAGTGGACACGATGCCGCGGGATTCGTATTCAGCAATCTCGCCAGCAGTCAGGCCGAGGAGTGCCTGTAGCACGTCGCGGGTATCCTGGCCGAATTCTGGCGGAGGCCCTTTGATGCCAGTCTCGCTGCGCGACATGTTGACGGGCGTGTTCGCGATGGGGATGGTGCCCGCCCGTTTCTGTGTCACCTCCCGGATCATTCCCCGGGCACGCACCTGGGGGTCGTTGACGACTTCGGGAATCGTGTTGATGGGGCCACACGGGATGCCCATCGCTGACAGTTCGCCCAGCCACTCCGCCGTTGTTCGCTGGCGAAACGCGGCTTCGAGCACCGGTTCGAGTGTGCCATGGTGTGCGGTGCGCTTCGGGCTGGTGGCGAAGCGGGGGTCGTCCAGCAGTTCTGGCAGGCCGAGAACCCCGCAGAAGAGTTCCCACTGGTTCTCCGTACCGAAGCTGAGGGCGACGACGAGGTAGCCATCGGCAGTGGGGAACGCCTGGAAGGGCGTGGCGCTCGGGTGGCGCGTTCCGAGCGCTTCCGGGGCCTTGCCGGTCACAAAGTAGCGCATCACCGCGTTCTCGAGCACGGCAACCTGACTGTCGAGCATGCTTATGTCGATCATCTGGCCCTTGCCGCTGCGCTGGCGCTCGTACAGGGCAGTGAGAATGGCCACGGCCGTGAAAAGCCCGGCCGAGATATCGCCCAATGATGCCCCGGGGCGAACGGGGGACCGTCCCGGCTCGCCTGTGATCGACATGATGCCGCCCATCGCCTGGACAATGATGTCCAGCGCCGGCCGCTCCCGGTACGGACCCGTCTGGCCGAAACCAGACGTGCTCGCGAAGATCAGGCGCGGATTGCGAGCCGCCAGGGTCTCATAGCCAATGCCCAGCCGCTCCATCGTCCCGGGAGTGAAGTTCTCCATCACGACATCGACCTTCGCGGCAAGACGCCGAAACAGTTCGCGACCCTCCTCCTTGCCAAGGTCGATCGCGACCGAGCGCTTCCCGCGATTCACGCTGAAGAAGTAGCCGCTCCAGCCGTTCTGGTAGGGGCCCGTCGTGCGCGCGATGTCTCCCCATGGCGGGCGCTCGACCTTGATCACGTCCGCGCCGAGGTCGCAGAGCACCATTGAAGCGTAGGGGCCCGAAAGGACCCAGGTCAGGTCGAGTATCGTAACGTCGTCGAGCGGGCGCGGCATGACCCGTAGGGTACATGAGGCGCCGCTGGCGCGGGAGCCGTCGCTGCCACCAGCGCGGAATCGAGCGGCTACACCAGTCCGCCGATGATCCCCCGTGCCCTGAGGTTCGCCACCTGCTCCTCGCTGAAGCCCGCCCTCCGCACAATCTCGTCCGTGTCGCGGTCCAGGGGCGGCGATGCTCCCTGCGCTTCAAGCGGCGTTCGCGAGAACTCCAACAGCGGGCCAACCTGCCGCTGTGGCCCGCTCAGGTTGTGGTCGAGCGACACCATCATCTCGTTGGCCTGGACCTGCGGATCATCGATGAGGTCTTCCGGGAAATTCACCGGACCGGCCGGCACACCTTCGCGGTCGAAGATCTCCATCCACTCGGCCGTTGTCTTCGATCGCAGCTTCGCCTCCACCTCCCGCACCGCGGACTCGGCCTTCTTCACGAACTCCGGATCGAGCGGGTTGAAGCCGGGATCGGCGAACCCGAGATAGTCCGTGCCGACTGCTCGCCGGACTTTCTCCCAGAGCGACGCGGACAGCGCGCCGACAGCGAGAGCCCCGTCCTTCGTGGCGAACGCCCGGTAGTAGATGTTTCCGACGGAAGTCAGCTTCAGCGGGTTGTACGCCTCGATGATCGCCGCGTACGGCGCTCCCGCGGCCTGGAGCTGGTGCACCCGGTCCATCCGCTGATGCGTGAGCTCGTCGGCTGCGGGGAGATCGAACACCAGGCTCCCCTGGAACGCGAGCGCCGTCTTCAGCAGCGATGATTGGATAAGTTGTCCCTCGCCCGTGCGTTCGCGGTGGTAGAGTGCCGCACAAACGCCCCAGGCGATCGCCACGCCGGTGCCATAGTCAGCAACCGGCGTCGATCGAATCACTTCGGGGCCGTCGCCTGTCACCTTTCCTTCACCGGCCATCAGCCCCGATACGGCCTGTGCCACCACGTCGTAGCCGGGCCGGTGCGCCCACGGCCCGCGGCGCCCGAAGGCCGTGTTGTCCACGTAGATCAGGTCGGGGCGGAACGCGCTCAACGTTTCGTAGTCGATCCCCAGCCGCCGCGCAACGTCCGGCCGGTAGTTCACGACCACAACGTCCGTCGATGGCACCAGCGCGTGCACAATCGCCTGCGCCTCCGGTTCCTGGAGCTTCAGCACCAGCGACTTCTTCCCCCGGTTCAACGATTGAAAGTATTTCGCCTCCATGGGCATGAACTGGGAGAACAACCGCCACGGTTCGCCCTCCGGCGGCTCCACCTTGACCACCTCGGCGCCCATGTCCGACAGGTTCTGGCACGCGAACGGTCCCGCGATGATCTGCGTGAACTCAAGTACCCGTATTCCGACGAGCGGTCCCGACGCCATTGCGCTTACCTCCTTGCCCTGCCTGCTTGAGGGTCACGAGGAAGCATACCGATTCGCGCGTCGCCAGGCAGGGATCCCCCGGGTCCGGGCCTACCTGAACTCGTACAGGACGCCCCCCCTCGCGGCGAAGTCCGGAGTGAAGCGCAGGGCCACTGGCCGCGCGTCCACCGGAAGGATGAACACCGCCAGGATCTTGCCGTCATCGCCCGCCTTGATGCTGCCCGGCGCCATCTGTCCTCCGACGACCACGAGCTCAGCGGACGATGTGCGCGTGCTTCCGGCGACCTGGATGGTGAGCCGCGCATCGTCCGTCCCCGCGACATCTGCGCCGGTGTCGCTGAAGTTTCGCACCGCCCACTCAAACACGATCACGCGCTCGGCCCTATTGAGTGTCAGGAGCGGAACCAGGCGGTCGCCGGGATCGTCGACCCCGGCGAGGAGGAGTTCGATTCGTCCGCCACGCGCATCCACGCTGACCGCCCCCTGGGCGACATGCGTCGTGAGCCCGCCAGCCGTAACCCCCCGGAGCCTGGCGTAGTCGATGGTCTCGGTACGTACATCGCTGGCCGTGGCGGCGGCCACGACGATGAGCGCAACCAGCCCGCTCGTGGCGAGTCCGCCGACCAGGCCACTCACGACCGTCGTTGACTTCGACGCCGGCCCGGCATTGGCCGAGAGCGCGAACGGAGGGAAGCGATCGTTGAAGGAGGCGAAGTAGCCGAGCACACGCAGGTGCCAGCGCGTGATTCCCGTCACGAACCCGAACATCCCGCGCGGATATCGCCCGGTGAACAGGATCGCCCACCACGAAAGGAAGACAACAACCGCCACCGCAACCTGCAGGAGCGACAGCACCATGAAGTGCGGGACGAGCAGGATCCCCTTCCACACAAAGACGCGCCATCGGCTGACCTGGTGCTGCGGGGGCTCATCGTATTCCAGCGTGACCGGGCTTGTATCCGTGTCGAAACTCGGATAGCGGTCGGTCTGCAGCGCGGCATACGCCCATGTCCGTGACATGAAGCCGAGCGCACCCGAATTGGCCGTGAAGAGCCAGCGCGGATAGCGCTTCTTGAAGAACACGGTTGTCCAGCCGGCGAAAAACCCGGCGTAGACCACGCCCATGACCAGGTAAAGGAACAACCACGCGGGGATGATGAGGAAGCCTCGGAAGAACGTCTTGAGCCGGCTCAGCCGCTCGGGGTACGCGACTGCGTAGCGCATGGGGTAGCGCTCGAGCCGGAGCGCCGCGAGGCTCGACTCCATTCCCAACGATTCCCGGGCGGCCTCAGACATGGGCGGCGAAAGCAACCGTGTCTTCTCTGCTGCGAACTCTTCATGAGTGAGCGCGCCTGACTCACGTAGAGCCCACAAGCGTTCGAGATCAGTAGGAGGGTTCTTCCAATTCGTCACGCTTCTATTCGACCGTGGCGCTTCGGGCTTACCACGAAGGCCGAGTCATCGGGAACTCTGACGCGCGACTCTGATCGTAGGCTGCGAGCAGGTTGACTCTCGATTGGTACACGCCGACTGCAATTGGGGCAAGTACCAACCCCGAGACGAGTCCCAAGTACGGGATGAAGTTGAGGATGAGCATCCACCGTACAAGTTCCTTCGGAACACGGTCGACATAACCGGCAGCTTCCAACTCCTCATCGAGGCGAGTCGACACGCGCAAAAGGGACTCGAACTGCCAGTAAAGATTGAAGACGGGAATGAATATAAATCCAATAGCCCGAGCAGTGCCGGGATCGTCGTTGCGCCGTTTTGGCATCACCCCATGCCAGTGGCTGAGCCAAAAGTAGGCGTAGATTCCGAGGGTCAGGATCGTGAGCAGGACCATGACCCAGACGGGGTACGAATGGAAGTAGAGCCCCCGAGCGCGGCACTGGTCGCGCATCTTCGGGTCCCAACTTCCTTCGAACCGGCCCGGTTGGTAGGGCGCAGCCTGAGCGAGAGGTGGAACCAGCGCTCCACCGTCGGCCATCAGCCGCGCCTTTGCCTGCGCAAACTCTTCCTCTGTCAGCGCGCCCTTCACGCGCAAGTCGTTCAAGCGTCCAAGTTGCTCGTACCGATCCACGCCGCTTGTTGGAGGCGAACCGCGCTTCGGCGGGAGAGGAGAAGGGTTCGCGGGCTGTCCGACCCAGCGATCACCGTCCCAATACCGGACAGACCCGAAGGGGTCCCCATCAGCGTGATACCAACCCGGCTCGACGGCCATAGTTCCCAGATGCCCTTTCCGTTCGGGGACCATTCCCGGGGACCTCTCCGTGGTCCACTTCGTTTCGTTCGGTGGCAAGATCCCTCCTGCGCGCGCCGAAGCACCTATGCTGCCAACCTAAATGGGGGGTATGCGTCCGTGAGGAGGTACTGGTAGGCCTGAATGCGTACCTGCCACCTCAATGTCCCGACGAGAAAGTTAAACATTCCTATCGGCATCTTGCCAGTGATAAGAATGACCCACCAGGCTATGAATTGCACTACAGCGGCCGCGATCAGGACGAAGAAGAACGCAATTACCGAAGGTATTAGCGCGAATCCCTTGACGAATATCAAGATCTGATTGAGTCGTTCGGGATACGCTACACTGAAGGTGACCGGTGCGTACCTGTCAGTTCCTCCTGAAAATGGTGGGTACTCGTCGCGAAGCAAATATCCGTATACATACAGGTTGACTGACCACCGTAGATATGATTCTGCAAAGTCGAAAAATCCACGTGGATACCGGCCGGTAAAGAGAATCGCGAACCACGAAAAGAAAGTCGTGATGCTAAACGCGAGGCCGACAACGGCCAGCACAATGGCGTTCGGCATGATGAATAGCCACTTGAAGAAGATCCTCCAACG
>Ga0172369_10002332_pt1 | contig 26230 bp, 25 predicted proteins | sample LakKiv25m_FD_114539 | JGI IMG/M metagenome (GOLD analysis project Ga0172369, IMG submission 114539) | Freshwater microbial communities from Kabuno Bay, South-Kivu, Congo - kab_022012_11.25m | ecosystem: Environmental > Aquatic > Freshwater > Lake | place: Democratic Republic of the Congo...
ATAAAGAAAAAATCAAATTAATTCCCCTTTGAAAGTCTATCTTCATTTTATCTCCAGAAAAATATTTTTTGAATTGCGTATAACTATGTATATAAGAAGTTTTTTAAAATTAGTCTAATTTATGCTATAATATTTAGACTAATTTTAATTCATAAAGGAGGTATGAATAAAAATCATTATTATCCAAGCCAAGATCCTATTCTCAAGCTAAAACAAGAGATGAAATTGCGTAAATTTAGCCCAAATACGATTAAATCATATTTGCATTATACCACTGATTTCTTGACATTTGCAAATAAAAGCCCTAAAGAGGTAACCACGGAGAATGTTAGAAGCTACTTAGAACATATGGCTGATAAAAACGTAGCAGCATCCACTCTTAACGGAGCATATAGCGCCTTATGGTTTTATTTTGGCAAAATTCTTCATCGTAATTTTTTTACAGGCATTCCACGCGCTAAAAAAGATAAAAAATTACCAAGTGTTTTTACAATTGATGAAATAAAGAAAATCCTAAATTCAACAAATAACGTAAAACATAAACTATTTTTAGGCTTAATGTATTCATCAGGGCTTCGTTTATCTGAAACAATAAACGCAAAAGTTGGCGATTTTAATTTTAATAAAAAAATGCTCTTAATCCGTAGCGGAAAAGGAACAAAAGACAGAACAACAATTCTATCTGAAAAACTCGCCAATATTTTACAAAAATATACAAAGAACAAGCAAATAAATGATTTTGTTTTTGAAAGCAATCAAGGAGGTAAATTAAACAATAGAACCGGACAGCTAATTTTTGAACACGCCTTAAAACGATCAGGAATAAAACGTCACGGATCTTGCCATTCATTAAGACACAGCTTTGCCACTCATCTACTTGAAAATGGAACGGATATAAGGTATATTCAAGAACTACTAGGTCATATTAAACTGGAAACTACTCAAATCTACACTCATGTAGCCAATAGCAACCTGCAAAACATTAAAAGCCCATTAGATTAGTGTCTATGTCCACCATTCAATCCAAAATCCAAATCCTCCCAGATTCACCCGGTGTGTACTTTTTTTTTGATGCTAAAAAAGAGTTGATTTATATTGGCAAAGCTACTTCCCTAAAAAGCAGAGTTACAGGATATTTTAATAACACATATTCCCGCTGGAGTTTATTCTCGCGAAGAGGGGGCGGGAATGACAGTCGTAGACCCATAGAAGAAATGATTCATGAAGTCACAGATATAAAATGGCTGGTGACAGATTCTGTTTTAGAAGCTGTTTTATTAGAAGGCTTATACATTAAAAAAAATCGCCCAAAATACAATATTCAATGGCGCGATGATAAAAGCTGGAATTATATTACCCTTTCTAAAGATACTTATCCAAAAATTAAAACACTACGCGAGCGAGAGTTAAAACAATTAGCAGATCCGGATAAAATGTATTCAAACATTTTTGGCCCATTCCCCCACCTTAATACCGCAGCTACATTAAAAATCCTACGCCGCATTTTTCACTACTCTACTTGTGAGCCTAAACAAAAACGCGCTTGTTTGTATTATCAAATGCGCCAATGTTTTGGAGTATGCACAGGAGAAATTTCGGCTGTCGATTACAAAAAAATTGTTATTAAACCCCTAACGCTTTTTTTATCCGGCAAGAAACAACAACTTATAAAAACCTTAACTAAACAAATGCTTTTAGCTTCTAAACAAAACAAATTTGAAGAAGCTAAACGTTTGCGTGACCAAATATATAGTTTACAAAAAATTCAAGATGTAGCCTTATTAAATAAAAATTTTGTAGAAAATTATCAAGCCCAAACAGAGGAAAAAATTAAAAGAATAGAGGGGTATGATATTTCTAATACTTCCGGTGAAGAAGCGGTGGGTTCTATGGTGGTTTTTGAAGATGAACAGTCGGCCAAAAATGAGTATCGTAAATTTAAAATTAAAACAGTGCAAGGTGCCAATGATACCGCTATGTTAAAAGAAATCTTAACTAGACGTTTAAATCATTTTGAATGGCCACTACCGGATATATTTTTAATTGATGGCGGCAAACCGCAAGTCAACGCGGCCAAAAAAGTTTTAGCAGAGTTTAATTTACAAATCCCTTTAATTGGCTTAGCCAAAGGAGCCAAGAGAAAGAAAAATGAAATTGTAAACGCTTCTAGTTTTACCCAAGAAAAATTATTCAAAATCCTGCCAATTTTAATAAACGTCCGTAACGAAGCCCATCGCTTTGCTATTGGTTATCACAAAAAACTCCGCGCTAAAAAATTCTTAGGTTAACATGTTCACTCTGTCATTCCCACCCCCCCGTGCGGGAATCCATGGATTCCGGGTCAAGCCCGGAATGACAAAAAAAAATTATTTTAAAAACTGTTTTACTAAATCCTCTGCTTCATCTGGGTTTGTCCATTTAATCTCTGTATCTTTTTTAAACCAGGTTTCTTGTCTTCTAGCATAATCATGTGTACGAAATTTAATCAGTTCCTTGGCTTTTTCTAGTGATACCTCTTTATTTAAATACAAACCAACCTCCTTATATCCTATACCACTCATAGAAGGCAAAATATCACTATACCCTTCTTTAATTAGATTTTTAGTCTCTTCTATCAAGCCAGCCTCAAACTGTTCCTCTACACGATTATCTAATCTTCTATACAATTCTTCACGCTCAACACTAAGAGCTAATTTTAAGACGTCAAACAATCTATCCCCTTTTGTTTGTTGAGCAGAAAATCTTTCACCGGAAGAATAAAAAACCTCTAGGGCGCGAATCAAACGACGTTTATTTTTTAAGTCTATTTTTTTATAACTTTCTGGGTCTATTTTTTTTAATTCCTCACCTAATTCTTCTAAGCTCTTTTTTTCCAAGCTTGCTCGCAATTCCTCATCCGCAGCAATTTTTGGAATATTTAAATTTTCAATAATAGCCTTAAAATACAATCCAGTGCCTCCAACCAAAATTGGCAAAAAACCACGTTTTAAAATATGGTTAATCGTCCCCAGTGTATATTCTTTAAACTCTGTCACAGAAAAAATTTTATTGGGTTTAACTAAATCAATTCCATAATGTGAAACGCCTTCTACATCTAAGTAATCAACTCCACCAATATCTTTCTTCCATACACCAACTACTTTAGCAGTACCAATACTCATCTCTTTATAGATCTGACGCGAATCAACAGAAATAACCTCGCCACTAAATTTTTTAGCAAGATAAATTCCCATTGCAGTTTTACCAGAACCGGTTGGCCCAACAATAGCCAGAATTTTAGGCAATTTTTTTGTATTCTTCATAGTTTATTTATTTTAACACTCTTTGACAAAAGAGCCTAGCTATGATAAATTATAGAACAAATTAAGACCACAACGCGGTAATACCGCCAAAACAAACGAGGGGTGCCATGTCTCCAAGAGAGCCCGCAAGGAAACCACTAAGAAGCCAAGAGGCCATAATCCGCGATCGTGTTGTTGAACTACTGAGGGGTGTTCAGCAACCGCATCACGATCATGGAACAGAATTGATCGCGTACGTTATTGCATTTCAACTTTCAAATAATATTAACCTTTCTCCAGTTGAAACACAAGACTTACTTAGAACAGCAGAACAAGCCGTTTCTCATATTCATGAATTCAGATTAGATAACAATCTGATAACTGAAGAGGTTATAAGTCGCGCGATAACTATTGTACGTCAAATTCCTACTGGCGACATCTTTAAAGGCAATGAGAATGAAGCTTTTACTGCGATTGAAAGCTTGGCGCAAAGCCTTGCCCTAAACGTCATGCAAGAAGTTGCTAAACGTGTAGCAGTAAGACGGACTGTTACTATTGATAACATTGCAACCAATCTTAAAGACTGCAAAGCTAATCCTACGCTTTTCCAAATTGTACGTATTCATACCTTGGCTTCAGCAATTGCAACCCAGTTGCACATTGATATGGACATGCTCTTAACATTTGCCATAAAAGACATTTTTTCGCACCAATCTCCCTCAGCTGCCACAACAGCTTAATTTTCTCTAGGTTTAACACCTAAAAAAACCGCCAAAGCAACACTTTGACGGTTTTAATTTACTATTTTTCCTCTTAATACCCACATTTCTGGATCTATAATTTGTACTTTTATTATTTTTCCAGTCCAATCTTTACCATCCTCTACCTGCACTAATTTTAATTCATGCGAATGACCTGAACACAAACCATCTTTGCAGCTTTCAAATAACACATTTAATGTTTGCCCCTTAAATTCTTGATTTTTCCTTAAAGCCGTTTCTTCCATTATATTTTGCAGTGCCCACCAGCGACGTTCTTTTTCCGTACGAGACACGTCATCTTTCATTTTAAAAGCAGCAGTGCCTGTGCGCGGACTATATTTAGCAGTATAGGAAATATCAAAATCCACTTGTTTGTATAAGTCCAAAGTTTCTTCAAAATCCTTATCTGTTTCCCCCGGGAAACCCACAATTATATCCGTACCCAAAGCAATCCCAGGTCTGGTCTTTTTTATTTTTTCTATAATTTCTAAATATTTTTCCCGAGTATATTTTCTGTTCATACTTGCCAATACATTATTACTTCCGGCCTGCACCGGCAAATGCAAATAATTTACTAATTTTGGTAATGCCAAAGCAGCTATTACTTCATCATCCATATATTGTGGATCTGCTGCGGTAAAGTTAATTCGTTCTAGACCTAATATTTCATTTAATTCCCATAACAAAGCCGCAAAGCTATTTTTAAAAGGATTATTTACAGAATAACTTTCAGGATCCAAGGCCTTAAAATTATTTACTGTCTGACCTAATAAAGTTACCTCCACACAACCACCGGCTACTAATTTTTTAATCTCTTCTAGAATATCCTTAACTGGTCTATTACGTTCTCTATCCCTGCTAAAAGGCACTACACAATAAGTGCAAAAATTATTGCAACCTGTTTGAATTGGCACAAAAGCCTGAAATTTTTTAGAATATTCTGGGGTAATGGTTAAATAATCTGTTGAACATTCTATTGGATTAAATGGCACAGATTCTTTAATTTGTTTGATCATTTGTGGTAGCCTAACTAAATCAATAATTGGAAAAAACAAATCCACCTGCGGCATTTTTTTTCTGATCTCGCCTTTTTTATCTCTGCCAGCCATACAGCCAGTTACAGCAATCAAAAAATTAGGCTTTGTTTTTTTTAATGTTGCCAAATTGTGCACCTGACCAAACACCCTATTTTCAGATGCCTGACGAACACTACATGTGTTCAACAAAACTAAATCTGCCGCATCTGGGGCATCAGCTTCTACCCAACCCAAACTATTAAAAAAACCAGCAATACGCTCGCTATCGCTTTTATTCATTTGGCAACCAAAGGTTATAATGTGATATTTAAAATCAATCTTCGTCATATATCTAAGGGCTTATTTTAATATATTTTTAAGATTTAAGCAAATAAAAGCTGCCCCTAAAATTGGGGCAGTTTTTTAAATATCTTACTGATTATTTATTTTGATCTTCACTTTACTCATTTGACTTGGAATAGTTTTTGTCCAAGATGTAGATAATTTTATAGTAGCACTTTCTATCCATGGCAAAGCCTGCAAATAACTTTCAACCTCACCCACAGACTTACCTAAAATTTTATTTTTATCAATTACATCTTCTAAATAACTAACCTGCGCCGCAGCTGTTTGAGTTAAATGCAGTTCAGCAGTTTGCTTGTCAAAATCTACACTATTAATTTCTACTATTGGTTTGGATGGTACACCATTTAAAATTTCATAATCTGCCAAATCAGCGCGCATTTTTTCTGATAAATATTTATTTACGTCTACTTGATTATAAAACACACCATTTACTTTTAAAACAATAATAACTTTAAACTGATCAGTTAATGAACCAACCTTTGGTTCTGTTTTTATCTGACTCACTGTGTAATTAAATAAGGAAGCGTTAAAATTTGCTGTTGAACTAGCAACTTTTAATTGAGCCTGCGCGCCTTCAAACAAAGTTGCAGTTAATGAATCAACTGCAATTTTTACATCTTCATCTGTTAAAACTTTATTATATTTTAAACCACCAAGCATTTTTTCCTTACTTTCCGCATAAACCAATTTTTGCATATCGGCTGATAAACCTGGGATAGTAAAAGTGGTCGCTTCAATTTCACTCTCAGCACCCTGCTTATCTGCATAAACTTCTGCTTCTATTTGCCCATTAGCAGGAATTGTTACGGTTGTTTTTAATCTAAATAAAACATTAGTTGGAGATAATAATCTGGTGGTAGCAATTAATGTTTGTGGCGCTGGTTTTTTATTAAATAACGTTACATTACCAATTGCTATACCTACCACTGGATCTGATCCACCAGACACTGGATATGTTTTTTCATCTTTAACTACCAATTGAGATACAACACCTACCAACTGACTTTTATCTGCTGGTTTAGAAACAAGGGCTACAGTTGTATCTACTTTTACATCTTTATTTTTTAAACTAAGATTAATTTCTGCTGAGCCGCTGGTAAAATATATTACAGCCAAAACCAACACAACAGCTGTACCTAAAAATGTTAAAGCAATACGACGATAAAATTTTGGAGTTGGATTAAAATTTAAATTCTGAGACTCCTGCATCATAAAATTTGGAGGAGTTTGAATAACAGGAGGCTCTACAAAAGCCACAGAAGGTTGTTCTATTACAATAGGCGTAGAAATTTTTTCTACTGGTATTTTCTTTGGCGCGCTGCGGCGTGGTTTAGCAGCTGCTTTGCTAACAGATCCATCACCTTCTGGAATAATTGGCGTGATTATTTTTTTTCTTGGCGACATAAGGAACAATTTATTTTTTATATCTTTATTATACAAAATTTTTTGCAAAACTTAAAGCAAAGCTGTGGATACTTATTCTTATTCCACAACTCTAAAGATTTCATCTACTGATGTAGTACCTTCCAAAGCTTTTAGTAAGCCATCTTGAACCATTGTAATCATTCCATTTTTAATTGCCGCTTCTTCAACAACGTAGGCAGATAATTCACCCTTTAAAATTAACTGCTCAATATCTTTATTCATTTCTAACAACTCATAAATACCAATTCTACCTTTATAACCCAAACTTTGGCATTCTAAACAACCAGGACTTGTATAAAAAACTAAATTATTAACATCAACTTTCTTTTTTTCTAATAAGGTTTGAGGAATTTTTGCTATTATTTCTTTTACTCTTTCTTTTGTCTTTTCATCTAACTCTGCCACTTTTTTACAGCTTTGACACAATCTTCTTACTAAACGCTGTCCCATAATTGCATTTAAAGCTGGGCCCATTAAAAATGGTTTTACTCCAATAGATAATAACCTAGGAATTGCGCCGGCCGCATTATTGGTATGCACAGTAGAAAGCATTAAATGACCAGTTAGAGCAGCTTGAATTGCTACTTCCGCAGTTTCTAAATCGCGGATTTCGCCAACCATAACAATATCTGGATCTTGACGCAAAATAGAACGCAAACCTTTAGCAAATGTGTAATCCTTGCTTGGATCAATTTGGCTTTGATTAATGCCTGGCAACTTATATTCTACTGGATCTTCTAAGGTGATAATTTTTTCACCTGGCTTATTTAAACGTTGTAAAACAGCATACAAAGTAGTGGTTTTACCAGATCCAGTTGGACCAGTGGTAATAAACATGCCAGTTGGCCTAGCGGCTTGCCTTTCCATTGCTTCTAAAACATTATCTTGTAAACCCAATTGATCAAATCTTAATTCTGCCATTGGCATTAAAATACGCATTACCACACTTTCTCCAAAAGTTGTTGGCAAAGTTGAAACACGAATATCAACTTTTTCTTTGCCTAACACAATACTAAAACGCCCATCTTGAGGAACATCTATAACATTAATTTTTAAACCGGACATTAATTTAATGCGGGAAATAATTTTTGACCAAACTTCTTTTTTTAATTCTCCAGCAATTTGCAAAATACCATCTAAACGCAAACGAATAGTAACAGACACATCGGCTGCTTCAATATGAATATCAGAACTTTTAAATTTTAATGCCGAACCCAAAATCATTAAAAAAACGTCACTAACATTTTCTGTTTTTTGTAAGACAGAATTTAATTCACTAAAAGAACTAATTGCCGCGCTAAATTTATTTAAATCAGCCTCTGTAATTATTACATCTTTTGTAATTGGTTTAATATTAGGCAAAGTTGCATACATTTTAAAAGCTTCAATAAAGCTTTGATCAGAAATTAAATACAAAAGGCCCTTAGTATGATGCCTTTCTTCTAAGACATGTATCAACTCTAATACTTCTGGATTTTTAGGATCAGTGGTTCCGATACTAAATGTTTCCCCAGTATATAAAAAAATAATAGTTTTTAATCTTAAAGACTCTTCTTGCGGAATAAGTTTTAAAGCTTCAGCAGTAATAGCAAATCTGAATAAATTAAAATAAGGCAGGCCTAATTGAGCAGCTTTTTGTTCTGCTTCTTTTTCTTTTGCCAAGACGCCAATTTGTTTCATTTTCGCCGAAAACTTCTCTGCCACCAACGCAGAAGAAATTTTCAAATTTGAATCTACCATATTTTTAAAACCTTCCTAATATTTTTTTTACTGTTCTGACTAATTTGCTTTCTAGATCTTCTTCGGACATTTTTTTAAACATTAGAGTCCAAGTAGTAGTATGAAAGGTACCTAAAAATCCCGCTACCCATAAAATTAACATTGTAGATAATAACAATCCCAAAAGGATACCAGTAGAAGACAAAACCTGCAAACTATAAAACAAACCAATAAGATAAACAATGCCAACCGGCACAAAAATTAAAATTACGCCAAATAAAACCAAAACACCACTAATAAAATTAATTGCAAAAATTAAAATTGCTATTTCTAAGGTTATTAACCAATGCTTAGCAAACAAATCCCATGATTTTCTTATGGAACCCCCAAAAGACTCTTGATGCAGAACAATATAGGAAGAAGCAAAAACTATTAAAAAAGAACAAATTAAACTGCCAAAAACGCCTAATAAAAAAACTACCGGATATAACCAAACCCAACCGTCACTCAAGTAACCTAAAGCAAATCCCCAAAGAGGAATTAAACTCAAAACCACAAAAGCATAGGCTAAAACTTTAAACAAAACAACAGTTGCCAATATAGACCAAAATTTATCATGATTTTCATGCCACACTTTTGCAATATCTACCTGTGAACCCTCTTTATATACATCTACAACTTTAATTAAAGTTAAAAAAGCCCTAATAATTAAAAAAACCAAAACACTAAATAATCCAAACAACATTAAAAATAAAACAACACTCCAAATAACCGCCGCCACATTCCAGTTCCAACTCATGCTCATTTTTAAATAGTCTAATTTCCAAGGCACTGGATTTAAAATCCAATCAATATGACGAGTTAAAATATCCACTGCCCCACCAGTGGCAATAAAAGCGCTAAATAAACCCAAAACCCACATCATGCGTTCATGCCAACTAATTTTCCATGCTTGGCGCAAAATAGCGCGATAAACGGATGGCGATGCTTTTGACATAATTTTTATTTATAAATTAAGTTATCTTCATTATATCAAATTTTGCTTAATAAACAAAAACCCTCTGATTAAAGAGGGCTTTTGTTTTATAATCTTTAGCTTTCCATTATTTTCTTGAACTCGTCTTGCTCCACTGTTTCTTTTTCTAATAATACTTTAACCAATTTATTCATTGATTCTCTATGTTCTTCAACAATCTTTTCAGCTTTTTTCTTTGCTTCATCTAATAGACGATTAATCTCTTCATCAATCATTTGCGCTGTTTTTTCACTATAATTTTTCTTATCATGAATCTCTTGAGCCAAGAAAACCATTTCTTCATTCTCGCTGTATAATCTAGGACCCAATTTATCACTCATACCAAAACGCAAAACCATAGAGGTTGCTAATTGAGTGGCCTTTTTTAAATCGCTTGAAGGGCCAGTTGATAGTTGATCATTACCATAAACAGTTCTTTCAGCCACATAGCCACCAATCATCATAGCCAAATCATCATTCATCTTGGCCATTGTCTGATAGTGTACATCTGTTTCTGGCATGCTTAACGTATAGCCACCAGCTAATCCACGACCAATAATAGATACCTTTCTTACACGATCACAATTTGGCAAGAAATTACCTACAATAGCATGCCCTGCCTCATGGTAAGCTGTCATTTCTCTATCTTTGGCTGTTATAACGCGAGATTTTCTTTCTGGGCCAAGTAAAACTTTTTCAATACTTTCTAAAATTTCTTGCTCGCCAATTTTTGTTTTATTTCTTCGGACTGTTAAAATTGCAGCTTCATTTAACAAATTAGCCAAATCAGCTCCAGAAAATCCAGGAGTGCGTTCGGCAATTGTGCGTAAAGAAACTTCTTTTTCTAATGGCTTGTTTTTTGCGTGAACATTTAATATTTCTTCTCTGTCCTTTATATCTGGCAAATCAATCACAACACGTCTATCAAACCTGCCCGGTCTAAGCAAGGCTGGATCTAAAACATCTGGGCGGTTAGTTGCAGCTACAACAATCACGCCAAGATTGGGTTCAAAGCCATCCATCTCAACTAAAATTTGGTTTAGTGTCTGCTCTCTTTCATCATGAGAACCACCTAAACCAGCGCCGCGACGACGTCCGACAGCATCAATTTCATCAATAAAAATAATTGAAGGAGCTGCTTTTTTTGCTTTTTTAAACAAATCACGAACACGAGAAGCGCCAACACCAACAAACATTTCCACAAATTCAGAACCCGAGATATGGAAAAAAGGTACGTTGGCTTCACCAGCCACAGCTTTAGCCATTAAAGTTTTACCAGTACCAGGAGATCCCATTAATAAAACGCCTTTTGGAATTTTAGCTCCCATTTCTGCAAAACGTTTTGGATTGCTTAAAAATTCTACTACTTCTTGTAACTCTTCTTTAGCTTCTGCGCAGCCAGCCACATTTTTAAATGTAATGCGATTTTTATCATCTTTTACGTTTTCTCTGGCAGTGCTTTGTCCAAAACCCATGGCTTTAGAATTCATACCTTGCACTTGGCGAGACATGTAAAAAATCAAACAACCAAGTAATAAAAATGGTAAAACAAACGGTAAGATAAAATTACCAACCCAATAGCCAACACCTTTATCATCTTTAACAGTTACTTCTACATCTTTAATTTTTTCTGGATCAATATTATAATTTTTGATTAAACCGCTAAAAGTATCACCGGGTTCTTTTTGAATTTCTTCAATACGATCATCTTTTAATGTAACAATGATTTTTTCCCCAGAAACATTTACTTTTTTCACTTCCTGGTTTTGCAATTGCAAAACCATTTTATCAATTCCAACTTTTTCAATTTTCTGTGAGCTGCTACTTAAATAGCTAAAGCCCACTGACAAAATTAATAACACCCCAATAAATAATAGAAAATTTTTAATGAAATTTGACATAGTTCTTGCTAGTTGGAATAAATTAAGTATATCTATTATAGCACAGGGACGCGATTTTGACGCGTCCCCCACTATTTTTGAATTCGATTTAGATTATTATTCCTTACTTTCCTCTTCTTCTTTTACTTCTTTATTTTCTGCCGCTGCTGCTTCTTCGGCAATTTCTGAAGCTAATTTTAATCCCAAACGGTGTTTTAAAGGTTCAATAGATATAATCTCAAATTCCATTTCAGCACCTTCTTTAATTTCTTTTGGCACTGATTTTCCTAAACCAGATAAATGAGCTAAGCCATGAATTTCTGTATCTAATTCTACAAATAATCCAAATGGATTTACTTTAAGAATTTTACCCATTACTTTTTGACCAACTTTATATTTTTCGGCAACATCAGCCCAAGGATCAGTCATTAATTTCTTCATTGATAAGAAGATTTTTGCGCCATCAATTTGAATGATTTCAGCGCGAACTTTATCCCCTAATTTTAAGACATCGCGTGGGTGGTCTAATCTTTGCCAAGCGATTTCTGAAATATGGATTAAACCTTCTACTTCATCAAATTTCACAAAAGCGCCAAAATCTGTCAAAGCAGTAATTGTTCCATCAATAATATCTCCTACTTTGTAAGAAATTAACAAGGATTTCTTTTCATCTTCCCAAGCAGCTTTTTCAGAAACAATTAATTTTCCTTCTTTTTCATCAGCGTCAAATATTTTTACTTTAAATGTTTGGCCGATATATGATTTTAATTTTTCTAAAATCTTTGCTTTATCGCCACCAGCTACTCTTGGATAATGCTCTGGATTTAATTGTGAAACTGGTAAAAAGCCAGGGACAGAATCAACAGTTACCATTAAACCACCGCGGTTAGCTTCTTTGATTTTTATATCAACCACTTCACTTTTTCTCATTAATTCTAAAATATGATCCCAAGATTTGCGTTGCCCAGCTTCTTTAAATGATAATTCCATTTCACCATTTTCATTTTCTAAAGCAACAACAGTGGCTTCAATTTCATCACCCGGTTTTAATTCTAAAAAATCTGGAGACAAATATAATTCTTCACCACGCACCACACCAGTATTTAATCCTTCTACATTAATGCGAACTAATGAACGGCTAACGGATAAAACCACACCTTTTACCAAATCAGTAACTTTTGGCACTTTAGTGTAGCGATTATCAGCAATCAATTGTCTAAAACTACCTGCTTTTTTGTCGTCAATTACTTCTTCAGCAATTGACTTAGCTTTGGCTGTTGTCATATGTAAATTGGAAATATAAAAAGAGTTTTGATAACTCTTTCCAAAATCAATTTAACCGATTTTGCTCTTTTGGGGCAAATATCAGCCCGCCGTGTGGCGGATTAATTAATTAAATAGAAAGTTTTTGAACTTAAAATAAGTATAACAGATTGAGAAAATAAGTCAAGGGTGTGTATTAATCCTTTCTTATTTAAATGCCAAAAAACAATTTTAAACACTCATCACCATCCTCCACCAACTGTAAATTTAAAGCCTCTTGAGGAGTTAGCCACTTCGCTTGCTTATGTTCATCCTCCCTAATTCTAATTTCCGGTTGATTATCTAACTGCGTATGAAACATATGATAGATTAAATCATAGTCCGCATATTTTACATACACGGTTGAAAAAAATTTCATCTCATCTGGTGGAACAATTATTCCTGTTTCTTCATATGTTTCCCGGCAAATCGCATCTAACAAACTTTCTCCTTCATCAACTTTTCCAGATGGCAATCCCCAAGTATTCCCCGCAGATTTATGATCTTGACGCAACAACAAAACAATCTCTCCATTACATTGAACAAAACTTCCCACAACCTCAAACTTGGGATTAAAATTTTCTGGCTTTTCGTGATAGATCATATTATTTTTTTATATCTATTTCTTAAAAACTTTTTCTATCCACCACTTTTTAAAAAAAGAAATTGTCAGGGTAGATAAAACAAAACCAACCGCCGGCACAATTGCATTAATAAATGGTTTTGGCAATTGCGCAAAAAAGAAAAAAATTACTATAACAAAATATGTTACAAATAAAATAATTATCTTTCTTACCCAGCTTGTCTCCCAAGCCTTGTCTGCTTCTACACGCAGATTGCGTTTTTTAATTTCATTAATTTCAAATTGTAATTCTTCAATTGATGACATATTTTTACTCCATTAAACCCGCAAATTTATCTTGCCAAATTTTTAATTCACTAAATATTTTATCATCAAAATCAGCTGGTTTGAATTTAAAAATAGCATTTGCGTTTCTCATACAATATTTAAGTTCTCCAATATTATCTTGACTAGAATACCACTTAAAACTATCTATTATATCAGCCGTTTTTACAATTAACGCATCTTGCCCATTTTGCACGCAACGTTTTATCAACTCATTGGTTTTCTCTTCCTTATCTATAATATTATCATCTTTTGTAGCTGCTAATATTAATTTAACAACATTGTCGCCAAATTCACCTCTTAACATTTGCTCACCAGCGCTAGACCATTCAATTGCGTCATGTAACACGCCAGCTAAAACAATATCTTCAGTGTAACCATTTTCATAAAAATAAACACCAACTCGGATATCATGAAACAATATTGGTTTTCTACTATTTTCATCAGATACTGGCATATGCGTAGTTAGTAAACGCACAGCTTTTTCAAATTTAATATTTAATGATTTAGACATAATTTTTTTTATTTATTACCCCACCATCTTACCAAACTCCCCCAAATTTACAATCCGCCGGCCGGCGGATAAAATTCTGTATAAAAAAGAGAGAGGGCGGCCGGACTTTGAGAAGTTAATCTCGTGGTCTGGCCGCCCTCAGGGACGTTCTTCTTTTTAGTTCTTCTACTTCACTACGTTCTTTTTATTCTGTCTTCTGACTTTTTACTTCTATACTTTTTTATTGCGTTTGATGGCTGTGCCAGAGCCTTTTTTTAAGGGCGATTTTTTTTACTTTTGTTACTTATATAATAACACATTTTACCATTCTTGTCAAGTTAGAAGTGCCTTAAAATACATAAACTTAGCTAATCTTAGCCAAAATACTAATTTCCTAAAATCCCCTTTTTCAAATAAAAACAAAAAAAGTAGACTCCGTTAGGAAATCTACTTTTGGTTGTTGGTACTAAATATTATATCTAGTAAAAAAAAGAAAAATCAGTAAATATAGCCCACCCCGCAGCCCGGATAAGAGTCCGAACTATCAAGAGCGGAAAATTCAATAGTCTGATCATGAAAATCAAGGAGCAAATTATGTGTAAAATCTCCTTGACCATTAGGGGCTATCTCTATACCGGATGCGCACAGGGCTGGCAAAGCCTTACCATTGATTAAAGTAGCCCACCTGGGGTGAAGAGCTGCAATTAGCGGTAGTTCCAAACCTAAATCCATACAGCCAAGCAAGCTAATTTCCGCCTGCGCAGAACTAGCTGTCAGTTTCTGAAATTTACGTCCCAAATCCACAATCACCCACTGCAATCCGCGCTGCCGTGACCTAAAACCGGGGCGCAAACGAACACCGTGAAAACTAAGAACAATTTCTTTATCAACTCTTACTTTATCCGCGCCGTGCACTAGGCAACATGCAGCAAGATTCCGCTTGAGCGTTTGCATCCAGTTTCCAGTTTGATACACAAGCATAGCACAAGGCAGGGATTTTGCATCTGCAACCGAGCAATCCGGCAGCCCGCAAAGTCGGCGAATAGCTGTAGGATTGATAGACTTGTCCTTCCAAACCTGTTCATTGATTCTTAAAATTGCTTCTACTTGCTCAGCCGGAGTAGAAAACATCCGTTGAGCTTTTAAGAAATCAGCCACACCCCTACTTAGCTTTTCATCATCTCCTAGAGCAGCAATATCTTCTGGAGTAACACCATTAGCAGCTAAATTAGAAAGAGCCTTGCAGGCGCTATCTACTTCAAAACCAGCAAGGCGAAGGGTGTTGGTATTCATGATGCATCCTCCATATACATCGTGATGCTGGCCAACATGGCCATGCCAAGCCTTAGAAACACTGCCTTAGCAGCCTCTTCTCACCTTGAGAAGAGCTTTTGAATTATATAAACAAACCAAAAGCTCTTCTCAAAATATATTGAATTTTAGCTAAAATATGTCAAAGAACCATATATTAACTGTAGCAGTTTTAGCTGAAAAGTCAATGAAAAAAATTACCTGTCAAGAGAATTATCAACAAAAAAAATATACCCACGGCATCCCCTTGCTTCCTCCTAACCTTTTTAGTATAATACATCTACATTTAATCTCATGATATACAATATTTATGCATATTTCCTGGCTTGGCCACTCAACTTTTAAAATAGAAACTAAAACCACCCTCAAAGAAGAGGTTGTTTTGCTTTTTAACCCCTACCTAGTTCCAAAATCAGATTTGCCACGCAATTTAAAAAGTGATTTAGTTTTACTAACTAATGGCGAAGATAATACTATTACCTTAAGTGGCGATCCATTTATAATATCCACACCTGGCGAATATGAACTAAACGGTGTAATGATGTACGCAATTCCAGTAGCTCCACAAACAGAAAAAGAACCACAACAAATTATTTATCACATTGAAACAGAATCAATGTCTCTTACCTATTTAGGAAATTTTAAAGGAAAAATTACAAATGAACTAGCAGACAAACTTGGTGTAATAGATATTTTATTATTGCCATGTGGCGATAAAAATCTATTAACTGCCGATGAAGCCTCTAGTATTGTAAATGCTTTAGAACCAAGAATTGTTATTGGGCACTCCTTTAATCAGCCGGGTGGCAAGGACTTATTTGAACCAATAGATAAATTTGCCAAACTACTAGGACAAAAAGAATTAGAATGGTTGCCAAAATTTAAAGTAGCGAAAAGAGATTTACCACAAGAAGAAACAAAATTAATTTTGTTGAACAAAATTTAAAAATTATTTATGCCAAAAAAGCATAAAAAAAATCATCAAGAAAAATCAAAAAAAATGCCAGTAGTTTTCTACCATTCTATTCCTAAAGAAAAAATCTTTCCCGAACCAAAAGAAGATCAGCAACAACCTGTGGATTTTTCTAAAAATACTACACCAAATTATAAACAAGAACGTCAAATTTGGCTATATATAGGAGTAGGAACAGTAATGGCTGCCCTATTATTTTTTTGGGGTAAAAATATTCCCGAGATGATTAAAACCGCTCCAGCAGAAAGCGCAGCGCAAAATCTTTTTGAAAAAAATTCCAACAGTTTAGCCGCAATTTTCAATGATCAAAAAACAACTTCGGAACAAATTAAAAAAACTTTAATCAACGCAGCTAATCAGTTTGCATCATCCACATTGACGGAAAAAAATTCAACATCTACACCAGTTATGGCAACCAGCACAATCAGTTCCACCACTACTATACAGTTAACACCACAACAATTAACAGAATTAAAATCTAAATTGAATATCAATAAAAAGTAACAGCATTATTTATGAAAAGATTGAAATCCATTAATAAAGCAGCATCTGCTTCTGCATCTTCTTCATCAGAATCAAAAGAATTGGGAAATCCAATTGGCAACGTTTCCAATCAATCAATTATTGGTGAAGTTCAAGAATCCTACCTTAATTATGCCATGAGTGTTATTGTATCTCGTGCTTTGCCAGATGTTCGCGATGGCCTAAAACCAGTTCATCGCCGTATTCTTTATGCCATGTGGGAAAATGGCTTGCGTGCTAATGCCAAATTCCGTAAATGCGCCACCATCGTTGGTTCTGTTTTAAGTTTATACCATCCACATGGTGATATTGCTGTTTATGATTCATTGGTTCGTATGGCCCAAGACTTTTCCTTACGTTACCCATTGGTACACGGTCAAGGAAACTTTGGTTCTATGGATGGTGACTCTGCCGCTGCTTATCGTTATACAGAAGCCAAATTATCTAAAGTTGCAGAAGAATTACTTTTTGATATTGAAAATGATACAGTAGATTTTGCCGCCAACTATGACGGATCGCATCAAGAACCAAGAGTATTACCGGCCAGATTACCAAACTTGTTGTTAAACGGCAGTATGGGTATTGCTGTGGGTATGGCTACTAATATCCCACCCCATAATCTTACAGAGGTTTGTGATGCAATTATTTATTTAATAGAACATCCAAATGCAGAAATAGAGGAATTGCTAGAATTCATTAAAGGCCCAGATTTTCCAACTGGCGGTATTATTTACGACAAAAAAGAAATTGCCCAAGCCTACATTACTGGCCGTGGACGCGTTGTTATGCGCGCTAAAACAGAAATTGTAGAAGATAAAAATGGTTTGTTCAAAATTGTTGTTAATGAAATACCTTACCAAATTAACAAAGCAACTTTGGTAGAAAAAATTGCAGATTTAGTTCATGACAAAAAAATAGAAGGCATTAAAGATTTGCGTGATGAATCTAATAAAGATGGCGTCCGCATTGTTATTGAATTAAAAAAAGATAGTTACCCTAAAAAAATTCTTAACCAGCTTTTCAATTTAACATCTTTACAAGATACTTTTCATGTCAACATGTTAGCGCTAGTAGATGGAATTCAACCAAGAATTTTAAACTTGCGCGTGATTTTAGATGAATATTTAAAACATCGCCAAATTGTTGTCAGACGCCGCACAGAATTTTTCTTGCAAAAAGCTAAAGACCGCGCTCATATTTTAGAAGGCTTAATGATTGCTATCAAAAACATTGATGAAGTAATTAAAATTATTAAACATTCTAAAGATAAAGATGAAGCTCGCGTAAATTTGATTAAAAAATTTAAATTATCAGAAATTCAAGCTAATGCGATTTTAGAAATGAAATTGCAACACTTAGCTAACTTAGAAAGCCAAAGAATTGAAGATGAATTAAAAGAAAAATTAACAATAATTAAAGAATTAGAAGCAATTTTAGCTTCTCCAAAAAAGATTAAAGATATTGTTAAAACAGAAGTAGAAGGAATTAGAAAACAATTTGGCGATGAACGCCGCACACAAATTATCAATCATGCGGTTGGTGAATTTTCTACAGAAGATTTAGTACCAAATGAAGAAACATTGGTGATGATAACCAAAGATGGTTACATTAAACGTTTACCACCAGACACTTTTAAAACACAGCACCGCGGAGGCAAAGGTGTAATTGGCGTTACCACCAAAGAAGAAGACATTGTAGAACACCTCTTCTCTACTACTACTCACTCCGATTTACTATTCTTTACTACCAAAGGACGCGCTTTCCAATTAAAAGCCTATGAGGTTCCACAAGGATCACGCACTGCCAAAGGCCAAGCAATTGTAAACTTTTTGCAACTTGCGCAAGATGAAAAAGTTTCAGCTGTTTTATCTGCCACAGACTTAGCTAATTACAAATTCTTAGTAATGGTAACCAGAAAAGGCGTTATCAAAAAAATTGATGTTAAAGATCTAGCTAATGTTCGCCGCTCTGGTTTAATTGCTTTAAAATTAAAGAGTGATGATTTATTAGAATGGGTAAAACCATCAACAGGCACAGATGAAATATTTTTAGCCACTTCTAATGGTCAATGTATCCGTTTTAAAGAAAAACTAATCCGCGCTATGGGTCGCACCGCGGCCGGCGTAAGAGGCATCCGCTTAAAAGGATCGGATTCAATTATTGGTATGGATATTTTGGACCCAAATATGGCCAAAAGTTTTCATTTATTTGTCATATCAGAAGAAGGCTTAGGCAAACGCACACCAATTATTCAATACCGTTTACAAGGACGTGGTGGATCTGGTATTAAAACTGCCAAGGTTACTAAAAAAACAGGACAAATTATTGGCGCCTTTGTTGTTAACGCCAATGATGAAAGAGATTTAATGGTGATCTCCAGTAAAGGACAAATTATCCGTTTATCTTTTGCCACTGTTTCTATTTCCGGCAGATCAACCCAAGGCACAAGATTAATGAGATTTAAAGAAGCTAATGATAAAGTAGCCAGTGTGGCGTTAGTATAATAAATAAAACAGGGGGCAATTTAAGTCCCCTGTTTTTTAATAAATTTATGGCATTATATTTTAAGAATGTAAAAGGTATGGGGCGGGGAGTATTTTCTGATAAGAAAATAAAAAAAGGCGAAACAATAGAAATTTGTCCCGTAATTGTTTTACCGGAAAAAGATGTTCGCTTACTAGACAAAATTGATTTAGAGCGCTACTACTATATGTGGGGCAAAGAATTTAAGAAGGCGGCCATTACTTTAGGTTACGGCTCACTTTATAACCACTCCTTTACCCCAAACGCTCAATATATCAGAAATAGTAAAGACGAGTTAATGAAATATGTAAGTCTTAAAGATATACCAGCTAATACGGAAATTACAGTCAACTACAATGGTAATCCAAAAGACCAAACTCCTTACGAATTTTAAGATATTTTAGGAAATTTTAAAAAGAAGAATGTAAAAAATTCTTCTTTTTTATTATCTTTACTATTTTTATCTAGTGTCGTATAATATTAGCCATATGGCCACGCCAGACTACCTAAGACAATTTCTTGAATATTTAGAAATAGAAAAAAACCGCTCCCCTAAAACCGTACGCAACTACCATTTTTACTTGGATCGTTTTTTTAATTTTGGCAAGATTTCTTCCCCAAAAGATATCACCCTAGATATTGTTAGAAGTTTTAGACTCTGGCTACACAGACAAAAAGAAATCAATGGAGCAGAACTAAAAACTTCTACCCAAAATTATCATTTAATTGCTTTACGTTCTTTTTTAAAGTATTTAGCTAAAAACGACGTTAAAACATTAGCTCCAGAAAAAATTGAATTGGCTAAAATGCCGGAAAGACAAATTAGTTTTTTAGATGGTTCAGATTTGGAAAAATTCTTAGAAGCGCCATTTCAAGATCCACAAAGAAACAAAGAAAAACCTAGCGCTGTTACAGAAACAATAAAATTACGAGATAAGGCAATCTTAGAATTACTTTTTAGCACTGGTTTGCGCGTTTCTGAATTAGCTAATTTAAAAATTGATGATATCAATCTAAAAAAAGATGAATTTTCTGTACGTGGCAAGGGAGGAAAAGTTAGGGTAGTTTTTTTATCTAATCAATCTAAATTTTGGATTAAGAAATATTTGGAAAATAGGTACGATATGAGCCCATATCTTTTTGTGGCCTTAGATAAGGCGGAAAAAAGCCGCAAGGTGGAAAATTCCCATAAATCCAAAACGGGCTTGAAAAATAATCGTAAAGATGATAGTCTATCTACTAATGGTTTAACGCCTAGGAGCATTCAACGTTTAGTAGAGCGTTGCGCCAAAATTGCCGGCATTACCAAAAACATCACTCCACACGTTTTAAGGCACTCTTTTGCCACAGATTTGTTACAAAATGGAGCTGATATAAGAAGTGTCCAAGCCATGTTAGGCCACTCCTCTATCACCACTACCCAAATTTACACACATGTTACTGATCAAGGATTGCATAATGTGTATAAAACATTTCACGGTAAAAAAAGAAAAGAATAAAAACTTTGCTTTTTAACACTTGTCCCTGTAGTTCAATGGATAGAACACTAGCCTTCTAAGCTAGTTATGCAGGTCCGATTCCTGCCGGGGACAAATGCTAAAAAGCAAAATTCTCATTTATTTATTACAAGCTTCATGACTACGGTTGTTATTCCAACCTATAACGAAGCAGAAAACATTGCGGGCATTTGCCTGCAAATTTTTGTTTACCTACCCAATGCTAAAATATTAATTATTGACGATTCCTCTACTGATGGAACACAGGAAATTATTAAACGATTACATTCTGAAAATGAAAACATTGAATACATTTTTAGAACGGGCGCTAAAAACTTTGCACAATCCTACATAGACGGGTTTAAAAAAGCTATTACTAGCGGCACCAATTATATTATTCAGATGGACGCCGATGGCTCTCATAATCCAAAATACCTACCAACAATAGAAAAAGAATTGGAAAATAATGATGTTGTTGTAGGATCGCGTTATATTAAGGAAGGCGGTACACAAAATTGGTCTTGGAAAAGACAGCTTCTAAGCAGGGCGGGTAATTTATTTGCTGCCATTTCTACTCATTTATGGATACATGATCTAACCTCTGGATTTGTAGGTTGGAAAAAAGACACACTACAAAACATCCTTTTTCCACAAATTAGTGTTAATGGTTATGCTTTCCAAATTGAATTAAAACATTTAGCTTATAAAAACAAAGCAAAAATCAAAGAAATTCCTATTACTTTTATAGACAGAACAAAAGGTGTATCTAAAATGAATAAACTTATTGCTTTAGAAGCAATAAAAATGTGCTTTTATAAAATTATAAAGAAATGAACTTTTCAGAAAAAAAATTTATTATCATTATTGGGATTATAATTTTTGCTTTTAACCTAGCGCCATACCTTTACCAACCTCTATATAATCCGCCAGATAAAAGCTACATTGGTTCTTTTCCAATACTTACAGATTTACCAACTTATTTGGCCAAAATGGCTCAAGGCGAGGAAGGCAATTGGTTGATTATGAATAGGTTTACTTCAGAACCGCATACCGCTGCCCCACTTTATATTTTTTATATTCTTTTAGGACAAATTGCCGGTTTTTTTAATTGGCCATTATCTTTTGTTTTCCTAGCAAGCCGCTTTATATTTGGTTTTTTATTTTTTTTGTCTATTATCTACTTTATTAAATATTTTATTAATAATGAAAGACAAAGAAAAATAGCTTACTTACTAGCCGTTTTTTCTTCTGGTTTAGGCTGGACATATATAAGTAAAATCTCGCTTGATCTTTGGAATCCTGATTTCATACCCATGGTGCGTTTTTCTTATTTTCCACATATGACCCTAGCTACTAGTCTACTCCTTTTATCCATTTTATTTTTTGTACGCTCATTAAAAGAAAATAAGACAAAATTTACCATACTAGCTGGTTTTTTATCTTTTTTATTAAACTTCATCCTCCCCTTTCACCAAGTAATTGCTTACCCAATAACTGCCTCCTACGCTTTAATCCATTTCAGAAATAATCTTGAAGCTAAATACGCTATAATAAAAAAAATATTTATTTTTTTTCTACTTTCAACCCCTTCATTCCTATATTTAGCCTATATTGGTAAAACTAATGCTGTTTGGTCTATTATAGAAAAACAAAATATTTTACCTACACCACCAATAATTAATATTATCCTTGGATTTGGACTAATATTCCCACTATGTCTTTGGGGCATCTATTACATGTTTAAAAATAAAAAAGAAAATGCGCTATTCTTTAGCCTGTGGATTTTTTATGGCATTAGTTTTGCTTATTTATGGTTTATTCCAATGCAACGCAGATCTTTAGAAACGGGCCTGTATGTACCTATTGCTATTACCGCTAGTTTTGCCGTTATTTATATTTATGATCGCCTTAAGAAAAATATTATTCAAAAAACAATTGGTATTTTTTTATTGTTATTTTTCTTAATACTTGGTAATTTTAATAATTGGACAGAATTTGTCACCATGATTAAAATGCCAAACGAGCCAATGGTTTACATTCCTAAAACAATTGAAACTAGTTTAAAATGGCTTAGATTTAACACCCCGCCAAACAGTATAATTTTATCTTCGTTTGAAACGGGCCAACTGATTCCTTATTTATCACGCCGTATTTCTTATATTGGACACGGACCAGAAACAATTAACTTAAGGGATAAAAACATTGAAACAAAGAGGTTTTACGCTGGCGCCTTAGGCCAAGCAGATGCCTTAAATTTTCTAGAGGCAAACAAGATTAACTATGTGCTTTATTCTAGCCTAGAAAAAGAGCCTACTGATCTAAAGCCTGCAAGCATAGATTTTTTGCAAAAAATCTATGACGAGAATGAGGTAGAAATTTATCAAGTTAAACTCTAGAACTCTTAAAAAAATTAACCGCATTAAGGCGGTTTTTTTCTTGACTTGTGGAAAAAACTAATATAAAATTATAGGTGATAATTCTGACAAAGGAAAGATAAAAAATGAAAAATTTACCAGGAGTAGACCCTGATGGTGACGGTTCTATTTCAGAGACGCAATTATTAAAAAAACAAGTTTCTACTTTAAGAAAGCAGTCCATTTTTAAAATTGGCTATTTTTTGTTTTAGCTGATATGAATCTGACAAAAAAAATTACCATTAAAAGTTTACCAAATCAGATTCAGATTTCTATCTCCAACTTTTCAAATACCTTTGTAAAATATCCAGATAATTACTTAAAAAAACTTACACAAGATAGTTTAGAGGCGCTTTTGGATAATTTTATATTTTGCCGCACCTACCCATTGGCAATTTATTATAAAAATCTTTCTTACCAAGGCAAAAAACCATATTTAGTAAATCTAATAAAAAACGGCCTGCGCAATGATCTGCCCTATGTTTTTTATTACAAATCGGAAAAGACCAGCGCTCTGTTAAAAAAAATAAACTCAACAGAAATAACTTTTACCAACCCAAAACCAGCAGGTAAAATTTTACCAACCCAAGCCACTAACAACAGCGCTATTTTAGCCTTATCGTTTGGTAAAGACAGTTTATTATCCTATGCGCTAGCCAAAGAAATTGGCTTAAAAATTCAATGTGTTTTTATTAATGACATGGAAGATTACAATCCTGATGAATTAATAGAAAAAAAGAAAATCATAAAAAAATTTTCGCAACAAGAAAAAGTTAACATTATTTATATAGAAGATAATAATGATGACATTATAGACAAAAGGCACTTAAAAAGAATCAACGAAACTTTAGCTGGGTCAAATGCCATGCTGGCATTTACTTTAGAACTACTCCCTATTGCATATGAGCACAATGCCAAGTATATTATTTTTGGCAATGAAAAAAATTTAGACGTTTACTATCCAGATAAAGAAAATTTGCGCGCCTATCATTCATATGATCAATCTACAGTTTATATGAATCAAGAAAATAAATACTTAAAAACATTAACCAAAAATAATTTGCAGGCCATAAGCTTAATAAAACCCTTATACAACCTAGCGGAATTTAGAATTATAGCTCATCGCTACCCATATTTAATCCAATACTTAATGACCTGCGATAGTAAAAAAGATGGCGGCAGAGCCTGTGGCGCTTGTATCTCTTGTATCTGGACATCGCTTTTTGCCGCAGCTAATAATATTCCTGCCAACAACTTAGGCTTAAACAAATATCTTTTTGATATTTCTAACAAAAAGCAATATACTATTTTTAATCACAAAATCAATAAAGTTTCCGAATTATCAGAACAAGCCAACGAAGAACAACAACTGGCTTTTTTACTTGCTTACCAAAATGGAATTCAGGGAGACTTAATAGATTTATTTAAAAAACAATATTTATCTAAAACTAAAAAAAGAGAAAAATATTTACGCAAAAAATTTTTTGGCATTCACAATCCTAACATTATTCCAACTGTTTTTAGAAATAAAATTATAAAAATTTACAAAGAAGAATTATCTTCTGTATCTAAAATATAACCTATACAATATGCGCTTGGCCTTAGCAGCAAATTTAATGACTGATGACAGTGAAGAACAAGCAGAATATGATTCTATAGAAACCATCAATTTTATTTTAGATAATATCCGACTCTCAGGGCATGAAATTGAATTAATTGATTTAACAAGACCATTTCCAGAAGTTTTTGCCGACTTTATTAAGTATCAACCAGAACTTATCTTTAATATTTCTGAAGGGACAAAAGGACGCTTTAGAGAGGCTTTTTGGCCTAGCATTTTTGATGAATTAGGAATTCCATATACAGGATCTGATCCATATTCTTTAATGCTTACACTGGATAAAAACTTAACAAAACAAGTTCTTAGAAATACTAATGTTCTAATGCCACAAGGAGCGTTAGCTACACAAAATAACATACCTGATTTTTCCAATTTTAGGTTTCCAGTAATAATTAAACCTAATTTTGAAGGTTCCTCTAAAGGTATTACTCAAAATAGTATAATAGAAAATCCAAGTGATCTAAATGCGAAACTAAACGAAGCATTAAAAAAATATCCAGAAGGAGTATTAGTAGAAGAATATATTGAGGGCATTGATATTACAGTTCCATTTCTAGAAAACCTTGCAGAACCAATACTAGATGCGATAGAATATATAGTAGATAATGAAGCAGTAAAAGATCGTCGTTATAAAATTTATGACTACGATTTAAAAACACTTTATTACGATAATGTTTCTGTGGAAGTAGCCAAAATATCTGACGAAATTAAAAATAAATTAAAAGAAGCCACACAACAAATTATAAAAAAAGTAGGCTGTAAAGATTTAGGACGACTAGATTTTAGACTTACAGATGATGGACAAATTTATTTTTTAGAAATTAATTGTCTACCATCTTTAGATAAAGAAGTTGGTTTCTTTGTCTCTGCCAGAAATAGACAACTAGAACACAAAGATGTTTTTAATCATATTATTCAAAGCGCCTTACAAAGAAATTTAAATCAAAATGAAATCAAAACAGCTTAAAATTGCTTTTGTCTATAACGTCCGTCATAAAAAGCCATCACTAACAGATGAACAAGCTATGGCCGAAGCAGAATTTGACGAACCAAGCACTATCAATAGTATTGCCCAATCAATTCGTAAATTAGGGCATGAGGTTGTTAGAATTGAAGCTAATGATGATGCCTATTCAAAACTTAAAGCTTTAAAACCGCAAATTGACTTAGTCTTTAATGTAGCAGAAGGTTTGAAAAACAGTGAC